>LUMC01000322.1_pt1 | contig 12397 bp, 14 predicted proteins | sample 729671 | NCBI WGS metagenome assembly LUMC01 (sample SAMN03860273, study PRJNA289734) | marine metagenome | biome: seawater column; feature: ocean; material: water; isolation source: Red Sea water column Station 91 - depth 10m | place: Saudi Arabia: Red Sea | collected 2011-10-15 | depth 10 m | reverse complement strand
CCATCCATATTTATAATTTTAGCACTCAGATTTTTTTGCATTATATTATCATCTATCTGAGTTCCTATAGTTCTTGGATCTGTTGCAATTGATACTCCAGTACCAAGAACTCCCGTTGATGAAGCGCCCACACACCCACTTAAAATTATTAATAGTATTAAAAAGTAAAATTTATTTTTTATCATTCTTAATTTCTAAGCAGTAATTATATATAACTTTTTTTTGAAAGTTTTTTTTACTGCAAATTAATTTTACTACATTTTTAATTGTTTTGGTTTTTAATAATTTTTTAATTTCTTTTTTATCTGATTCTTCTAATTCAATTAACTTTTTTTGAATATTTTTATTCTCAGAAATTATTACTGTTACTTCTCCTTTTTTCGATATCCTCAAACTATCTAATTTATCTGAACTAATTCTTATATACTCCTCATGAAACTTGGTAATTTCTCTACAAATTAATATATCTCTTTTTGGAAAATGAAGTTTTAAATCATTAATAATTTTGTAAAGTTTATTTGGTGATATAAAAAATACAACTGTACATCCAAAACTTGATGCTTTTTCAAGATTTAAATTAAGGTCTTTTCTTTTTTCAGGCAAAAAACCAAGAAATAAGTATCTATCTGAAAAACCACTTATAGAAATACCTGCACTGACTGATGATGCTCCAGGTATTGGAAAGATATCGATTGAATGCTCTATACATTCTTTAATAAGTAATTGACCTGGGTCTGATATAGCTGGTGTCCCTGCGTCAGATATCAAACAGATAATCTTGTCTTGTTTAAGCTTTTCTATTATTTCTTTAATTTTTTCTCTCTCATTGAATTTATGGTAAGAAATAAGAAGTTTTTTTATGTTAAAATGATTTAACAATTTTTTTGAAACTCTTGTGTCTTCACACAAAATTAGATCGCATTTTTTAAGTACTTCTATAGCTCTTAGAGTAATATCCCCAAGATTTCCGATAGGTGTTGCAACACAATATAGCCCAGGTTTAAGATTATCTAAGATTTTATCATGATGCATAATTTAAAATTATATTATTAATAATTAAATGAAATCTTTATTTAAAAAATTATTAATATTAATCTTCGTATGTTTATTGCCTGCAAGCAAAATATTTGCAGAAGACAAAATTAGAATTGGTCTTGTTGTGCCATTAAGTGGTGAATATTCGACTATTGGAGACTCCATTATTAAATCAACAAGACTTGCACTTAATAAAATTAATGATGAAAAATTTGAAATTGTGCCAGAAGATACAAAAGCCAATCCAATTGATGCATTAAAAGTATCAAAAGCCCTATATGATCAAGGTATTAAAATTATTATAGGTCCAGTTTTTAACGAAAGTACAAAATATCTTGATGAATTAAATGATGTAACCTTCATATCATTAACAAATAAAATTTACGGAAACCCTCCAAATGTAATAAGTGCAGGCGTTAATGCAATTTCTCAACTTCAAACAATTGATAAATTTAGGAATTTAAATGAGATCCAAAGGACTATTTTTTTAATCCCTAAGAGTGACTATAGAAAAGAAGTTGAACAGGCTATCAAAAAAACAAAATTAAAATTAAAAGATAAATATTTTTATGATATGGACCCAACATTGCTTACTTCACAAATCGAAAAAGTTACAAGATACCCTGAGAGAAAACAGAATTTAATTAATGAAATTGAAAGGATAGAAAACTCATCATTAATAAATAAAGAAAAAAAATTAGAGGAACTAAATAAAAAAGATACTTTAGGTGGTATAAACTTTGACTCAGTCATTATTGCTGACTTTGGCGAAAGTTTGAAGAGTGTAGCTACATCTCTTTTATACACAGATGTTTCTTCAAAAAGAATTTCTTACATTACTTTAAATCAGTGGTTTGATAATTCACTTTTAAAAGAAAATTCACTGCAACCAATTTATTTTCCATCAATTAATAAAGAAAATTTTGAATTATTTAAGGTTGAGTATAATAACGCATACAAAAAAAAAGCTAATCAACTTTCCTTTTTAAGTTATGACCTTGTCGGTTTAGTTTACTTTTTAATTTACAGTAACAATTTTGATCAAGATAAAAAAATATTTTATGAAAAAAATAAATTCAAAGGAAAAATAGGTATTTTTGAGATTGATAAGAACACAATTACACACCAATTAAATTTTTACAGTATTAATGATGAAAAATTTATAAAAATTTTCTAATTTTTTTAAAAGCTTTGTATCTGTGGTCAATTTTATATTTTTTTTTAGGATCCATCTCACCAAAAGTTTTTCTTTTACCTTTAGGTATAAATATTGGATCATAACCAAAACCTTTTAAACCCCTCTGTTCATTAGATATATATCCCTCGATTTTACCAACTGAAAATATAGGTTTCTTTTTAAGACCAAAAATTGTCAATGCACAAATAAACCTTGCTGAGATTTTTTTTTCTTTCCAATTTTTTTTCTTTTTATCTAAAGCTTTAAAAACTTTTTTTATTGCTAAATTAAAATCTCCTTTTGGACCTCCCCATCTTGCTGAATAAATTCCTGGTTTTTTGTTTAATAAGTCAATTTCAAGACCAGAGTCATCAGCTATGCAAACCATATTAGTTTTTAGTGAAAATTTTTTTGCTTTAATTAGAGAATTTTCTTTAAACGACTTTCCATTTTCGACAGGACTCTTTAATTTAAATTGACTAGGGGTGAAAATTCTATACTTTTTTGGGATCAAATCTCTAATTTCTTTGATTTTTCCCTTATTATTAGAACCTATAACAATTTTTTCGATTTTTTTTTTAGGCATCTAGAAAAACTAATTTTACTTACCATATACGTATTAATGGAAAAAGAAGAATCAATAGAAAAAAATACCAAAGAAAATCAAAAAGAGATTGAAGAATTAAAATCAGAAAAGACTGAGGATATTAAAGATGTGGAGGAAAAAACTGAGGAAAAATTAACTCCTGAGGAAGAATTGCTCAATATTAAAGATAAACTTGCAAGAACTTTTGCTGAGATGGAAAACCAAAGAAGAAGGTATGAAAAAGAAAAAGAAGATGCTTTTGAATACGGTGGTTTTTCTTTTGCAAGAGAAGCGCTAAATCTTTTAGATAATCTTGAAAGATCAAAGATTTCATTAGAAAATGACGAGACTATTAAAAATACTGACACTTTAAAAAAAGTTCTAGAACATTTTGAAATTATTAATAAAGATTTGCTATCAATATTTAAGAAAAATAATATAGAACCAATTAAGTCTATAAATGAAAAGCTAGACCCAAATCTTCATCAAGCAATGATGGAAATAGAAGACGACTCCAAAGAACCAGGAACAATAGTTCAGGAAATTCAAAAAGGATTTATGATGAAAGATCGATTATTAAGACCGGCATTAGTTGGGGTAGCAAAAAGAAAGACAGAAGAGCAATCAAAAGATGAGCAAAAAACTCAAGAAAATCAATCAGAAATGGATAAAAATTAATCTTGATGGATGCTTGTAGTTGTAAAATTAACACTTATATGAAGCAAAGGAAATTAATATGAGCAAAGTAATTGGAATTGATTTAGGAACAACTAATTCTTGTGTAGCCGTAATGGAAGGTACACAGGCAAAAGTTTTAGAAAATGCAGAGGGTGCGAGAACTACTCCATCTGTTGTTGCTTTTACTGATGGAGACGAAAAATTAGTTGGACAGCCAGCAAAAAGACAAGCGGTAACAAATCCTGAAAATACTATATTTGCTGTTAAAAGATTAATTGGTAGAAATTTTGAAGATCCAACTGTTAAAAAAGATGTTGAGACGGCTCCATTTAAAATAGTTAATTCAGACAAAGGTGATGCTTGGATTGAAGCAAAAGGAACAAAGTATTCACCATCTCAAATATCTGCATTCACACTTCAAAAAATGAAGGAAACAGCAGAAAAATATTTAGGACAAGAAGTAAAACAAGCAGTAATAACTGTTCCAGCATATTTTAATGATGCACAAAGACAAGCCACCAAGGATGCAGGTAAAATTGCTGGTCTTGAAGTCTTAAGAATTATTAATGAACCAACTGCAGCATCGCTTGCATATGGATTAGATAAAAAAACAAATAAAAAAATTGCAGTCTACGATTTAGGTGGTGGAACTTTTGACGTTTCAATTCTTGAATTAGGTGATGGCGTCTTTGAAGTAAAATCTACTAATGGAGACACATTCTTAGGTGGTGAAGATTTTGATAATACGATTGTTGAGTATCTTCTTTCAGAATTTAAAAAAGAAAATGGTATTGATTTAAAATCAGATAAGCTAGCACTACAAAGACTCAAAGAAGCTGCAGAAAAAGCAAAAATTGAATTATCTTCTGCTGCGCAAACTGAAATAAATTTACCTTTTATAACAGCTGACAAAACAGGTCCAAAACATATAAATTTAAAAATGACTAGAGCAAAATTAGAGGCTCTTGTTGAAGATTTAATTTCTAGAACAATACCACCTTGTCAAACTGCATTAAAAGACGCTGGTCTTTCAGCAAGCGAAATAGATGAGATTGTTTTAGTTGGTGGTATGACGAGAATGCCTAAAGTAGTTGAAGAAGTAAAAAACTTTTTCGGTAAAGATCCAAATAAATCTGTAAACCCAGATGAAGTTGTTGCAATGGGTGCTGCAATTCAAGCAGGTGTATTACAAGGAGATGTTAAGGATGTATTATTGTTAGATGTAACTCCATTATCACTTGGAATTGAAACATTAGGTGGTGTATCAACAAAATTGATTGAGAAGAATACGACTATTCCTACAAAGAAAAGCCAAGTTTTCTCGACCGCAGAGGATAATCAGCCGGCTGTATCGATAAGAGTTTTGCAAGGTGAAAGAGAGATGGCAACAGACAATAAAGTTCTTGGAAATTTTGAGTTGGTTGGAATTGCGCCAGCACCAAGAGGAGTTCCTCAAATTGAAGTAACATTCGATATTGATGCAAATGGTATCGTTAACGTTTCGGCTAAAGATAAAGGAACTGGTAAAGAGCAAAAAATTCAAATTCAAGCATCTGGTGGTTTAAGTGATGAAGAAATCAATCAAATGGTAAAAGACGCAGAGAGCAATAAGGAGGCTGACAAGAAAAAAAGAGAAGCTGTTGATGCAAGAAACCAAGCTGATACTTTATTACATTCAACTGAAAAAAATTTAAAAGAGCACGGAAGTAAGGTTTCTGATGCTGATAAGAAGGCTATTGAAGATGCATCTGCAAATTTGAGAAATGCACTTAAAGGAACTGATTTAGAAGAAATAAAAAAGAAAACTCAAGACCTAGTTCAAGCATCCATGAAGCTTGGTGAAGCAATTTATAAATCACAACAAGGTGCTAAACCAGATGATGCTCCAAAAGACGATTCTAAAGGAGAAAATAAAAAAGACGACAATGTTGTTGATGCTGACTTTGAAGAAGTAAAAGACGAGAATAAAGAGAAAAGCGCCTAGACTAACAACTATTTGTCTATAACCTGTTATGGCAAAGAGAGATTATTATGACGTCTTGGGAGTTAATAAAGGTGCTTCAGCTGATCAAATTAAATCAGCTTACAGAAAATTAGCAGTCAAATTTCATCCAGACAAAAATAAAGGCGATAAAGCAGCTGAGGAGAAGTATAACTTTAGAAGAGGCTTTTTCTGGAAAAAAACAAGACATTAAGTTTTCAACAACAGATAAATGTGACACTTGTAGTGGCTCAGGCTCTAAACCAGGTCATAACGCTGGTGCGTGTAATATGTGCGGGGGTCATGGTCAAGTAAGATCTAGCCAAGGATTTTTTACTGTTCAACAAACCTGCCCACAGTGCTCTGGCTCTGGTGAAATGATTACTCATCCCTGTGGAAGTTGTGGTGGACAAGGAAAAAAACAAGCATCAAAAAGACTATCAGTTACAATTCCAAAAGGTGTTGATGATGGAACAAGAATTAGATTATCTGGTAAAGGTGAAGCAGGATCTAGAGGCGGAAGTAATGGGGATTTATATTTATTTATTAATGTTCACTCTCATGAATTATTTAAACGTTCAGATGAAAACTTATTTTTTGAGTGTCCAATTTCTATTGCGGATGCAGCTTTAGGCACCTCTATTGAAATACCAACCATTGATGGAGGAAAAGCTAAAATTAAAATTCCAGCAGGAACACAGAGTGGTAAACAATTCAGATTAAGATCAAAAGGAATGCCTTACATGAGAGGTGGGGATTATGGTGATCTTTATGTACAAGTAAATACAGAAGTTCCTGTCTCATTAAATAAAGAGCAAAAAGATTTACTAGAAAAATTTAGAGAAATTGAAAACGAAAAATCGAATCCTAGTATTAGAAAATTCTTTCAAAAAGCCAAAAGTTTTTGGAGAAATTAAAATAAAATTAAAGAGTTCCAGCTAAATTTGGATTTCCACTAATATCTTTAATTACAAAAGGTTTAACACCTCCGTTTTGGTCATTTAACTTTTTGCAACTGTAACCAAGTCTACCTAGTTTTAAATTTTTACAAGATCTTTTGATCCAAATCTCATCAAAATACAATTTATAAGCCATTTTTGAAGTTGTATAAATTCCAAACTTAAAGTCCCAACGATTTTTTCCAAAATACTTTTCAACATCACCGTGTGTTTTCCAAATTGTTTGTCCTTTTTCATCAACTTTAAGATTACCATTTACCCAAATTTTAAAATAACCTTTTTCTGGATCTGAATGAAAATTAATATTATGAATAATATCAATCCATTTACCTTTTAAATTAGTTAACTCTTCCCAATTTAGAAGTTTGAATTCTTGATAAGCCTTTGGGCAAAAATTTGCACCTGTTGATCCATCGCCTGAACCAGCTGAGCAATTCTTGTTGGGTTTATCAAGCACAAAATAACCCTTCATGGAGCCATTTTTCATTGTTAATCCAACAAAATTTTTTAAATCGGTTTCAAACATCGGCTCATATACCTCTATATCATTGTGCCATTGTTGTATTGTCAGTCTTCCACCAAACTTGAAATCTTCGGGAATTAACACAGACATTGTCATCCAAACATTATCGCTTTTCTTTCCTATTTTTTTGGCACTTACTTCTACCCTTTTCTTAGATTCAAAGTTTGCTCGTTTGCAATCAGCTTTAGAACCTATACATCCAACTCCTAATGTTAATTGTAGCGCAGTATTTCCATACCTTGGGTTATTTTTAGTTACCTCTAAAAAATTATAATCCAAGTTATTTTCTTTTTTAAAATTTTTATAAAATTTTTCTCTAATTATTTTGAAGCCGCCTTTAACATTTACTGTAGTATCCTTTTTTTTAATTTTTAAATTTTTGTGAAATATAGCCTCTTCAGCAAGTAGAGAATTGCAAAAAAGAAATATAAAAATAATTTTAAAAATATAATTCATTTTAATTGTTATAATAAGTGTATATTATTATTTAAAAAAATTTATGAAAAGAATAAACTTAGGAATTTCAGGTTGTATGGGAAGAATGGGTCAGCAACTTATTAAATCTTCAAAAAAAAATAAAAATTTTAAATTAGTTGCTCTCACAGAAAATAGATTGGTGAATAAAAAATTTAATGGTATTAAACCAGAATTTAATTCTGATAAAGCTTTTAAAAAAACTGACATAATAATTGATTTTACTATACCTAGCTGTACTCTAGAAATATTGAAAATTGCAGCAAAATTGAAAAAAAAGGTTGTAATTGGCACTACAGGTTTTACCAAAGTTGAGGAAGATAAAATTAAAAAGTACTCAAAAAAGATTGCGATTTTAAAAGCTGGTAACATGAGTTTAGGTGTAAATCTACTTATGTATTTAACTGAAATAGCAACAAAAGCACTTGGGGATAAATATCTAAGTAAGGTTTTTGAGGTTCACCACAAACATAAAAAGGATTTTCCTTCAGGAACTGCTCTAATGCTTGGAAAAGGTATAGCAGTTGGTAAAAATAAAGATTTTTATAAATTAATTGGAAAAAAATTTCTCAATAAAAAATCTTTTCCTTATGGAAAAAAGATTAATTTTAATTCGATTAGAAAAGGGGAAATTATTGGGGAACATGAAGTTAAATTTTCAAGTGGTAAAGAGATAATCACTTTAAATCATGAAGCATTTGATAGAGCGCTTTACTCTGACGGGGCAATGTCAGCAGCACAGTGGCTTAACTCAAAAAAGCCAGGTCTTTATTCTATGAGAGATTTATTGAGTTTTTAATAATGAATGAAGTCCAAAGGGCTAAAGTGGTTTTAAAAGAGCTGAATAAATTTTATCCTAAAACGCCAATTCCATTAAAACACAAAAATATTTTTACTCTTCTTATCTCCGTTCTTTTATCTGCTCAGTGTACTGACAAAAATGTAAATAATGTAACTAAAGATATTTATCCAAAGTATTATAGACCAGAACATTTTGTTAAACTTGGTAGAAAAAAAATAGAGAAACTAATACAAAAAATCGGGATTTTTAGAATTAAAGCAAAAAGTATTTATATTTTGTCAAAAATGTTAGTAGAAAATTATAATGGAAAAGTCCCTAAAACCTTTGAAGATTTAGAAAAATTACCTGGTGTTGGACATAAAACTGCAAGTGTAGTCATGTCACAAGGTTTTGGATTTCCTGCTTTTCCTATAGACACTCATATTCATAGATTGGCTCAAAGATGGGGACTTACAAATGGAAAGAATGTGGTACAAACTGAAAAAGACCTTAAAAGATTATTCCCGAAGAAATATTGGAATAAATTGCACCTTCAAATAATTTATTACGGACGAGAGTACTGCAAAGCAAGAGAATGTTATGGAATTGCTTGTAAAATTTGTACCACTTGTTATCCTAAAAGAAAAAAACCTCTTAAAACAAAGAAAGCATAAAAATGAAAATATTAGGAATTGGAAACGCAATTGTAGATGTAATTTGTAAAGTTGATGAAGATTTTATTTCAAAAAATGGGTTAACAAAAAGCACAATGAAGTTAATTTTTGATGAGAGTGAATTTCAAAGTTTATTAAAAAATCTTAAAATAGAAAAAACTGTTTCAGGCGGCTCTGTTGCTAATTCTATTGTTGGTCTATCACAACTTGGAAATGAAGTAGGATTTATTGGAAAAGTAAGTGATGATAAATTAGGTGAAAAATACGAAGAGGGTTTAAAACAAGAAAACGTTAAATATTTTTACGACAAGAAAAAGGAGGCCCTGCCTACAGGAACGTGTTTAATTTTAGTGACACCAGACTCTGAAAGAACAATGTGCACATTTTTAGGAACAGCAGGGAAAATAAATGAGAATGATGTAAGTTCAGAGGCAGTAAAAAAAAGTCAGATAATTCTTTTAGAGGGATATCTCTGGGATGAAGGGGATCCTAAAAAGGCATTTGAAAAAGCAATTCAAAGTGCAAACAAAGTGGCAATGTCTTTATCTGATCAGTTTTGTGTTGATAGACACAAACCACACTTTTTAGAATTGGTTAAAAATAAACTAGATATTACCTTTGCCAATGAGCAAGAAATAATGTCGCTTATCGATGCAAAAAATTTTGATGATGTAATAACATTTTCCAAATTACTCAGTAAAACAGTTGTTGTAACAAGAGGCGAAAAGGGTGCTGTAGCGGTTAATGGAGATGAAGTTGTTGAGTGTGGTATAAAAGAAGGTTTAAAAATTGTTGATTTAACTGGTGCTGGAGATCTTTTCGCAGGAGGTTTTTTGCATGGACATGTAAATAATATGTCATTGAAAGATAGCTTAGAAAAAGGCACAGAAATGTCGTCGAAAGTTATTCAACAAATAGGTGCAAGACTTTAAATATTATTTTTTTCTTTTAAAACTGCCTTTACCTTTTTTTGGTTTAACAACCCTTGGCTTGTACTTTTTAGAAAAAAGTTCTTTAGCCACACTATTTTTTTTTTTCATTTAAAAAATATCCCTTTTTATCACTTATAATAAATTCATTATCGTAGAATTTATCGTTTATTTTCTTTCTAAGACGATATACGTGAGTTTCAACTGTATGGGTTTCAAGTTCAGAGTTATATCCCCAAACCTTTTCTTGAAGCTGATCAATTTTCACTGGATCTTTAGACTGTTTTAAAAAAATTAATATAGAGCTCTCTTTTTCTGTTAACTCAAGTTCCTTTTCATTTTGATTTAATATTCTTGAATTAAGATCTAAATAATATCTTCCTAAATCAATTTTAGATTGTTCTATAAATTTTGACTTTAAAAAATTGATATTTAAAGTTTGAATGAGGTCATTAATATTAATTGGAGATTTATCAATTATAATCTGCTTTTTTAAATTTGATAATTTTTTTTTAGTAATCACTAAGTAATCACTCAAATTATCATTTTCCAAATTTTCTAATTCTCTCTCCTTCTCATAAAATTCTAATTTAAATTCAAAATTTTCCTTAATTTCTTCAAGTATATTAAATAGTTCTCTGTATCTAAAAATTATTAATTTTTTTGTCATAGTATATAGTGAATCTATGACAATTATTGTCAAAAATAAACATACTCTTTTATTTAAAGATTTTAAGTTTAGATGTTGTATTGGAAAAAATAATTTCTCAAAAAAAAAAATTGAGGGTGATAAAAAAACTCCAATTGGAATATTTGGTTTGGGAGATCTCTACTATAGAGCTGACAGATTTAAAAAGCCATTTACAAGCCTAAAGACTCATAAAATCAATAAAAATATGGCCTGGTGTAATGATGTTAACCACAAAAAATATAATAAATTAATCAAAATAAATAAAAAGATAGGCTATGAAAAATTATTTAGAAAAGACTATAAGTATGACTTTCTTTTACCAATTAAATATAATTATAAAGCTATACCTAAAAAAGGGAGTGCAATTTTTATTCACTTAACGAAAAATTATCAGCCTACCGCAGGGTGTATTGCTTTATCAAAAAAAGATTTTTTAATTTTAATAAAGCTAGTTAATAAAAAAACAAAAATAAGAATATTAAAATAAATTTATTTAGTAATTAAATTCCTTGATCCAATTTTCCAACGAAATATTTGATTTTGCAAACTCTTTTTCATAATTTTTCCATCTATACATAGAATTAGAATAAATAGGTTGGCTAACTTGGTTATAACTTGGAGTGTTAATTATTCCTCTTTTTTCAGCAGTTTTATAAAATTCTATTACATTATCAGACCACTTAACGTTTAAAAATTTCAAAAGATCTCCAATTGTTTTTTTAAAGTTAGAGACCACATCTTCATATCTTATTAAATGATGATCAATTATAAAAACATTGGTATATTTTTTCCACAATGACATAGTAAGATCATATAATTTTAACGTGTCATCTAAATTTAGGAAGTTAGCCATAGCATGATTGAGCATAAAATTTTGCATGAAACAGCTCAAAACACAGTCATATGGATGTCTTAAAGCTAATATAAATTTAGCATTTGGAAAAAATCTTAAAATCTCACCCACATGTACAATATTAAGTGGCATTTTATCTATAGTGATTTTTTTATTTTTATTTTTCTTATAGGTTTTAATTTGATTAAAATAGTAATCCCTCATTTCTTTTATCAATTTTGGATCTGTATTTTCTAAATCTTCAAGGGTATAGCCTTTGTTTATATAAAGATGATCTATAAATCTATTTACTATCGGTATTTCCTCCAAAACCTCAATAGACGGGTGACTTCTTAAAATTGTATCTAACAAAGTTGTACCGGATCTTGGGAAACCAATTAAAAAATATGGATCTCTCCTATCATCTGAAATTTTTGGAGGGTTCCAAGTGGATATTTTTGGATTACTAAAAAAATTTAGTCTATCTTTTGTAGTTTTAATATATATTTTTTTGTCGACTGTTTGATCTTTACCTTGATCCATTATGTCGTTTAACATTTGAAATAGTTTAAAAGCTCTTCCATAATCTCCTACTTTATCGTAGCTTTTAGCTAAGACTTCATAGCTAGCCTGTTTTTGAACGATTTGCTCTGGTAAAAATTCTGTATTTTCCAATAAATTTACTACCTCTTTATAACTTTTATTTTTATAGAGTAGTTTTGCTTTAAATGATTTGATTACTTGATCATTTAAAAATATTTTTTCTGCAGAAATTATTAGATCATGAAGTTTTTCATTTTGATTTGATTTATCATATAAATCCATAACATTATTATAAGATGGTAGGTAATTTGGATTAATCTCTATTGCTTTTTTATAAAAATTTTCAGCATTTTTATGATCACCTAATCTTTTCAATAGATTAGCAAAGTTATAGTTTGCAAGAAGATTATTTGGATCAATTTCAAGTGCTTTAAGATAATTTTCTTTTGCTTCAGAAACTTTTTTTTGATTAACATAAGCCATACCAAGATTAGTGTAAGCAAGTAGATAATTTTTATTTAAACTAATTGCTTT
>LUMC01000460.1_pt1 | contig 12486 bp, 13 predicted proteins | sample 729671 | NCBI WGS metagenome assembly LUMC01 (sample SAMN03860273, study PRJNA289734) | marine metagenome | biome: seawater column; feature: ocean; material: water; isolation source: Red Sea water column Station 91 - depth 10m | place: Saudi Arabia: Red Sea | collected 2011-10-15 | depth 10 m | reverse complement strand
CATCTCGGCATAACAATAAAGTCTCTATAAAGTTTAGATTATAAATAAAAATTAGTGAGATGAATTTTTAAATGATTAGGATATTTTTATGGACAAAAAAATCCTCAACTTATTAAATAAGTGGAAAGAAAACAATTTAATAACAAGCTCTACCTACCAAGAAATTGTAGAATTCGAGAGTAATTCAAGCCCAACACAAAAATCAAAAGTCGCAAAAGCAATAACCTTAATAGGAAGTCTTTTTTTACTATCCGGATTACTAGGAACTCTTCCTTTAATTTGGGATAATTTAACATACTGGGCGCAACTCCTTCTTCTAGTCGTAACTACAGTTTTTTTAATATATGCGGCAAATTACAGCGAAAAGTTTGAAGATAAAAATATTTTTATTTTTAAATCATCTGAGAGGGTGTCTTCTGTACTGTTTTTAATTTCAACAATTTCTTTTGGTTCAGTAATAGTATTTTCTTTAAATATAATCAACAACACCACAGGATTCTCATTGTCAGAAGATATCCAGATATTAATAGTTTCATTTATGGTATTAATTTACTCTCTCTATATGTATTTAAGAACTAAACAAATTTTTCAACATGTAGCGCTGTTTTATTCCTCCATCTTTTTTCTTGGATCAGTTGGAAATATTATATTTCCTAATATTGAACCCTGGGCAGGTGGCTTATTCCTCATTGCAACAGGACTGATTTGGGGACTATACACTTTTAATAAAATTTTAGGCCCTAGTTGGCTTGGCTATTTATTAGCAACTTCTACTATTTCAATTGGTTCGATAATTTTGATTGAAAATTTATTTGGAAATAATAATCTACTTAAAATAATTTTATTAATTATTGGTTCAGTAATTTTTGTGTGGGCAAGTATACAACTTTCAGAGCAGGTAATTTTCTACATAGGTGGCTTGGGATTAGTTATTAATCTACCAAGGTTAATAACAGAGTTGCTTCCGGATAACATCTGGCCGCCACTTATACTTTTCTTAGTTGGTGGAGTACTTGTAGCTGTAGGTTTGTATTTAAATTCAATTAGAGAAAATCTAAAAAATTAATGACAAGTAGGTTATTGTTACTCGTTTCAATTTCAATACTTTTAGTTACTACTGTTGTTGTAGCTTTATTTGGAGTTGTCCCATTACCTGAATATGAAACCTTTTCATCAGGTAATGGATTTAATGGAAAGTTGATTTATCATGTTGAGTTTCAATCGGAAAATATAATTCCTCCAGCACCTGACATAATGGATTCTTGTATTTTTTTTATAGATTTATCTGAAAGCCCAGCACAAGAGAAAGAAGTAGTTTGCAATAGTGATCTTTACAACATCTCTTATGATATAAGTTTTTATGATGCACAAATACATAATGATGACCAGATTCTGCTTTCATACTGGGACTATCAAGAAAGTAATGATCGTAAGGTTTTAATTGTTGATATCGAGTCAGGAATAATATCTGAAAGTAAGGATGTTGCTCACTTAAGCGAAAATAACAGAATGAATGTATACGGTGAGAAATTGATTGAGCCTTGGGAAACCACTGATTACAACTCTCGGCTTATTGGTGTATATTATGTAAACAGAATTGACACTATTGAAGTCTACAATTCTAGAGCACCATCAAATTACTACTTTGAATCTCTGCACTGGTCTCCTGATGGGGACAATATTGTTGCAGGAGACTCTGAAAATAATTTGATTATATTTTCTAAGAAAAAACTATTTACTCCAGTAAAAATACCTTTGAGTTATGAAAAAGTTAATGACGAGAGGGTTGAATTAATAAATGTATTAGGTTGGACTAATTAGCTAAAATCATTCTTGGGCCTGACCCCAATTTCACTAATTACATGAGCTGCACTTCTATTAGCAATTTCAGCTGAATCTACTAAAGATAGATTTTTTTGGAGTCCATACAAATAGCCACCAGCAAAGAAATCACCCGCACCAGTTTTATCTACAACATTAGCTTCCGTTGCATCAAAATGATAAGATCGTCCTTTTTCAATGATCATTACACCACTAGAACCAAGTGTGCAAATTAGTTGTTTGACATTAGGAAATAAATTCAAAAAATTTTCAATGGATTCATCAATATTGTTAAGCTCAAAAAGAGAATTTAATTCATCTTCATTACAAAATACATAATCAATATCACTCTTGATGAAATCTTTAAAACTTTCCCTGTGCATATCTACACAAAACACATCAGATAAGCTTATTGCATTCATTCCACCAGTTTCTTTGTTAAGTTTTGCAGCATGAAGAAACGCTTCCTTACTTGAAGGCTTGTCCCATAGGTATCCTTCCATATATAATATGTTTGCATCTTTTATTGAATCTACGTTTAAATCATTTACTGGCACATAACCCAATCTGGTTGTCCTCTTCTTCAAAAACTGTAAAATCTTTTAATCCTGAATCTTTTAAACTCGATTGGAATTGATTACCTAACTCATCATTTGAAATCTTTCCAATAAAACCAACTTCTCCACCTAGTTGAGATATCCAATAGGCAGTATTTGCTGCTGAGCCACCAGCTTCATAAATTGGGTTCTCCATATTTTGAAGAAGAAAGTTGGAACGTTCCTTATCAACTAAAGTCATTCTTGCTTTGTTTAGACTTAGCTCATTGATCTTAGATTCTTCTATTTGAGTTAATGAATCTACTAGTGCGTTCCCAATACAAATTATCACAAAATGATTTTAAATGATTTGTCCAGGATTTCCTTCCAAATCAACTATTTCTTTTGTAAATTTTTGAAGCTCTTTCATGCCTCCTGAAAGGTTGTAGGATTCAACATCTACAGAATTAACATAGTTTGTCACTCGACCTGACCTTGATCCAGACCTACAAACAAATATATATTTTTTATCAACCATTAACTTGTCAATATTTTCAACAATACTTCCCATAGGAATATGCGTGGCATTTTTGTAATGGCCTGCATCCCATTCATCATTTTCTCTTACATCAATGAGTTGATATCCTTGTTGCATTAAATTTTCAAGATCTTCTGGCATTACAGAAGGAGTGTTGTTAATACCTAATACCACTCTGACGCTGCCTTAATCTTCTGACTCTTTCAACTGTAGGTGGATGTGTTGAGAATAATTTGCTTAAACTATTTCCAGAAAATGCTTTGAGTGGGTCAGAAATAAATAGCTGACTTACAGCTGGGTTGACATCCATTGGAACTTTTGCATACCTTTCAATTTTTTCTAAAGCAGATGCTAAAGCTAAAGGATTGCCAGAAATCTCTGCACCAGTTTTGTCCGCACCAAATTCCCTTGTTCTAGAAATTGCCATCCTGATAATTAATGAAGCTATTGGTGCCGCAATCATTGCGATAACAATAACTGCTGGATGAGTGTTTCTGTTTCTGTTACCACCACCCCAAAATACCATTCTGGACATAAAGGAAATAGCAGCAGCCAACATTGCTGCAATACTTGAAACTAAAATGTCTCTATTTTTTATATGTGATAATTCATGTGCAAGGACTCCTTCTAATTCATCTCTATTCAAAAGTTTTAAGATACCAGTTGTTACTGCTACTTTTGCATTTTTTGGATTTCTGCCAGTTGCAAAAGCATTTGGTTGATCACTGTTAATTACATATAACTCAGGCATTGGCATTTTTTCTTTCTGTATAAGATGGGATATTATTTGGGTTACTTCTTCGTATTCTCCATCTTTTATTGGTTGAGCTCTTGTTGATTTAATAGCTAAATTACCAGAAAAAAAGTATATAAAGAAATTAAAAATTATAGCAAAAAAGAGTGCAGAGATTACATCAAAACCTAAAGCAGTTGCTGAAAATAAGACAACCAAAGTCATTAACGTTAGAAGTGCTGTAGTTTTTACAAAATTCATGATTTAATTATAAAATTGTTGTAATTATATTTTTTTTGCTTCCAAACAATAAAAGCCGCCAAGTCCATTTGAGTCAATAAGGGCCTTAAGCCCGGACAGTTGACTATTAATTTTCAAATTTTCCATACCTTCAGATAGCAAAAGTTTTTTTTGCAAATTATCAAAATACTCATCAAAACCATTAGAAATTAAAAAATCTCTCTGTAGTGACAATTTTGATTCATAGCCAAGAGTTTTTAGTTTTTTTATCACAGCAGAAAAATTAATATCATAAGTAATATCTACATTTCCCGGTTCTAATATTGGATCCACAGAAAGGTGGTGGTCTTTATAAGTCCTGAGTAATGACCTATACTTTCTTTTACTTCTATCCTTTTGTTCATAACCATAATCAAAAAAAAGAATATTTATTGGACTTAATTTACTGATTATTTTTTCTAAAAATATATCAATATTTGTTTGAATTTCCACGTCTATATTTTCATCAGCCTTTATACGGTTCAATTCAATCCACTCAACAGTCTTTGTTCTTGCGTCAACAAAATCATATGAAAAGATTCCATCATTAAAGCTAACTATTTTTTCCTGCCATATTCCATCTTTATATATCGCAATTGCACAAGGGATGTTGTCTAAAACTTCATTTCCAAAAACCAAATCACTATTTTTAAAAGTAAGCTCTTCAAGGTTTGAGGCATTTTGGATATTTTTTTGACTCAACTCTGTTCTAGCTGTAGAAGATTTTTCAACAGCAAATTTATTTTTAGTTTTAATTTGTTCAATAAGTGATCCCGTTCCAGAACCAAATTCAGTAATATTTAAATCTAAATTGCTTTTTTGAATCCATTTATTAATAATTTTCCCAAAATATTCAGAAACTTCTGGAGAAGTAAGAAAATCTCCACTTTTCTTAGATCTAACTTTTTCATTAGTAAAAAAACCATATTTTGAATAAAGAGCTTCCTCCATATATTCATCAAAAAATATTTTGTTGGTTTTATATTTTTTTAGAAGATAGTTATTAAATTCTTTGAATTCCAAGTTTTAATTACCAAAAAAAATCGAAGAGACTTCACCAAGGTAACTGAATATCCCAGGAAAAATACCTGCAACAAAAGTTATAAGAACTGTAAGAGCTCCTACAACTTTAAGAGGACTTTGAAATTCAAATGATTTTTCTTCTTCAGGATTTTTTAGTTCATCCATCCATATAACTTTTGAAATTCTTGCATAGTAAACAAGTGCAATAACTGCATTTATCGCACCTACTATAGCTAAGGAAATACCAATTATTTCACCAGTACTCAAAAGACTTCTAAAGACCACAAACTTAGCAAACCAACCTCCAAGCGGAGGTATGCCTGCCAAAGAGAAAAAGAAAACAGTTGTTAGAACTCCAGCAAGAGGTGAGTGTTTCGCAATGCCTCCCCATTCATAAAAATTATCTGATTTCGTAAAGTTCGTAAAAAGATGTACTGATAAAAAGGCTCCTATATTCATAAAGGCATAAATAATTAAATAAGTGACGCTTGCAAAAATACCATCTTGATAATTTCCAGTTATTCCAGATACAGCGAGTGGAGCGATAATAAATCCCGCCTGAGATATTGAGGAATACGCAAGCAACCTAACTGGGTTTGTTTGCTGTAGTGCTACTAAATTTCCTAGTGTCATTGTGGCACCTGCAACAATTGCTAAAATCACGCCCCAACTTTGGCCAGAACTTTCAAACACCTTCGTCAAAAGTACAATCAGTGCAACAAAGCCTGTTGCTTTTGAACTAACTGAAAGATAAGCAGTTATTGGCAAAGGTGCGCCTTCATAAGTATCTGGAGCCCATGAGTGAAATGGAACAACAGATATTTTAAATCCAATTCCTGAAATAACTAAAATAGCACTCAATAAAAGTACTGGCGAAGAGCCCAATGAGTTTGCAAGTAAATAGGCAGATATATCTGCGAAAACTAATTGTCCAGTTAATCCATAAATTAGTGAGAATCCATACAATATTAGAGAAGCCGAGAGAACGCCTAGTAAGAAGAATTTAATTGCACCTTCATTAGATTTTCTGTCTCCCTTTTTCCAACCAGATAATAAAAACATAGGCGTTGATGCTAACTCAATTCCAATAAATATTGTTAGTAGGTCCCTAGACGAACTTACTACTAAAGCGCCAAGTAGAGAGCTGAGGAGAAGGTAATAATACTCTCCTTGATAAAACTTATCACTTTCTATGAAGTTTATTGAAAGTAAAAATGTCAAATAAGTGATGAGTATAAACAGACCTTTAAGAATGATTGAAAATTTATCTACTACAAAGCTGTTGCCAAAAGTATAAATTGGATCTGAGTAAGTAGCCCACTGAATTACTAGGGGTGCTAAAGAAGCTAATGTCCCAAAAAGAGCAAAAGCTGCAACATAATATTTTGATTTTCTTGGAAGAATTAAATCTAATATTAAAGTTCCAACAATAGTGAATATAACTATTAACTCAGTTGAAATTGCAAAGTAGTTTATAGTAATTTTTATCCTCCAAATGCTTTAGAAAGAAGGCTAACAACAGCATCATTAGTTGCTCCAAATATTAGCTTTGGAAATACACCGATAAGAATTGTTAGAATTACCAGTGGGATCCATGCAGCTAATTCATAGCCGTCTGCATCATGAAGCTCCATTTCATTCCATTCATCAGATGGTTCACCAAGATTAACTCTTTGCAACATCCACAACAAATATCCTGCGGTTAATACAGTTCCAATAGCTCCAGCGACCATTGATCCTCGAAAAACTGTAACATTTAAACCATCAAGTGGATTAAATGCTCCAAGTAATGCCATAAACTCTCCCCAAAATCCAGCAAGTCCTGGCAGGCCTAAAGAAGCCATTGCAGTAAACCCTAACAGTGCTCCAGTCTTTGGAAGTAGTTTCATATTTCCACCTAACCTTCCCATATCCCGAGTGTGATATGTGTGAGCCATGGATCCCGATAGGAAAAATAATAAACCGGTGATCACTCCGTGTGCGACCATACCAATCATTGCAGCATTTATACCAATTGGTGTTAATGAAGCTATACCCAACATTACAAAACCCATATGACCAACGGAAGAAAATGGAACCATATATAATCCCTATTGCAGAAAGAATTGCAATCGCAGGCGCCCAGGCTTTTGCTTGTTCCGGAAGTATTGGTATTGCGATTCTAACAAAACCATAAGATCCTAATTTCAAGAGTATTGCTGCTAACAATACTGAACCAACTGTAGGAGCTGCCGTGTGTGCATCCGGAAGCCAGGTATGCAAAGGCCACATTGGTACTTTAACCGCAAAGCCAAGAAACAAAACTGCAAAAACTAGCATCGCAAATGTTCCTGTAAATGCACCATTAGTTCCAAGCTCAATTAACTCAGGAATGCTAAAAGTTCTATTTCCTCTGTAATACAAGCCTAAAAAGCCAAGCAACATAAATGCGGAACCAAATAGAGTAAAAACAAAAAACTTAATACTTGCATATAGTCTTGTTTCAATTTGATTTTTAAATCCTGCTACAGTTCTTACAGTTTTATCTCCCCAAATTCCAATCATGAAATACATTGGCAGAAGAACTATTTCAAAAAATACGAAAAACAATATTAAATCAAGTGCAACAAATGTGCCATTCATACCAGTCTCTAAAACTAAAATTAATGCAAGAAATCCCTTAGGACTTTTTGGTTCTGGTAGATGTTCAATTGAGTAAATAATTGCTAAAACTGTAATAAATGTAGACAAAATTAATAAAGGAAGAGATATTCCATCTATCCCAATTTCATAATTTGCGTTGATGCTTTTTATCCATGAAATTTTATTACCTAGTTGTAATTTGTCTGCATTAGAAAAATCAAACTGAGGTAGGAGTAAGGTACTTAAAATAAAAGTGACTATTGACGATACTAATGCGAAGCCTTTAATTAAAAGCTCTTGGCTTTTTGGTATTGCGGTCAAAATTAATGCACTAATTAAAGGCAGAAAAACTACTGCCGTCAATCCTGTACCGTTTGTTAATAATTCCACTTTTCCTCCTATATAATAAACAAAATTAATAAACTAATCGTAACAACGCCACCTAAAAACAACATTAAATATTGCTGTGTTCTTCCTGTTTGTAGTAATTTAACTTTCCCACCAAAGCTATCTGTTCCTGTGGAAGACATATTCAAAACTTTATCGATTCCATTTTGATCAATATTGTTATAAACTATTGCACCCATAAATGATGCAAGCTGACCGAAACCATTTACAAATCTATCTATTACATTTGTGTTAAATGCATCAACTGCTTTAGCCATATTTAATTTGATTGGATCAATAATAAATTTGAAATAGAAATCATCAATATAGTATTTATTTTCTAACACTTTCCAAATAGGTTCGATTTTAATTTTGTCGTCTCCAGTCTCAGCACTTCCTTGAAGTTGGTATAAATAGTAACCTAGACCTATTCCAAGCAATCCTGCAGTTAAACCAAGTCCTAGTGCAAATAAATCGAAGCTTTCTGGGTGATATTCAATAATAGGATTTTTACGAGTAGTTACCCATTTGGTAAAGCCTGTGTAAACCCCTGGAATGTTAACCCATCCAGAAGCTGCTGCAAATACAGCCAGTACAACTAAAGGTGTTGTCATCATGGAATCTGACTCATGTGGATGCCCGTGACCTCTATACTCTCCTAAGAAAGTAAGGCAAACTGCTCTAGTCATATAAAAAGCAGTTATGAAAGCACCTAATACAGCTATAAAGAAAAAGGTTGTTTCACCTTCATGATTAAAAGACGCAAGGATTTCATCCTTAGAAAAGAAACCTGCGAATGGTGGTAAACCGGCAAGTGCTACTGTTCCAATAATAAATGTTGAAAAAGTTTTTGGCATGACTTTTCTCAAACCACCCATCTCTAACATACTATTACTGTGTACTGCATGTATTACTGATCCAGCACCTAGAAATAATAAAGCTTTAAAAAACGCATGTGTCCACAAATGAAAGAGTGCTGCAGTGTACGCTCCAGAACCAATTGCTGCAACCATATAACCAAGCTGACTTACAGTTGAATATGCGAGAACTTTCTTTAGATCATCTTGAACAATTGCTATAAGTCCAGCCGTAAGAAGAGTTATTACTCCAAATAACATTACAATGTCTAATGCTTCATTTGCTATTCCTTGATAAAAAGGGAACATTCTAGCTAATAAGTAGACTCCAGCAGTGACCATTGTTGCAGCATGCATTAGTGCTGAAACTGGAGTTGGGCCTGCCATTGCGTCGGGTAGCCAGACATGTAATGGAAACTGTGCGCTTTTACCCATTGCACCTATAAATAGCAATACCCCGGCTACAAATGCGACATTTTTTATTGCTGGATAATCATGCGTTGCTTGATACAGAATTTCAGATATCCTCATAGTGCCAGTATTTAAAGCCAGAATTATTATTCCAATCATTAAGCCCACATCAGCAATCTTATTTGTAATAAAAGCCTTCATAGCTGCTGAAGAGTTATCCTTGACTTCCCAGTAATGTCCTATAAGTAAATACGAACAGACTCCAACTAGTTCCCAACCAATTAAAATTTGGATTAACGTAGGTGAAGAAACTAATACAAGCATACTTCCTGCAAATAAAGTCAAGGACGTAAAGAAAAATGTATATCTTATTTCACCTTCCATATAATTTGTCGCATAAATAAATACAAGAAGTGCGACAAGTCCAACAACAAAGTACATCATGATTGATAGACCGTCTACTACCCAACCGAATTCAATATCAAATTGTCCGATATTTCCAACATTAATAAAAAATTCATTGGCAACCCCTTCAGTTACATGAAGGTACATTAAAGCTAAGCTATAAATAAAAATTATTCCGATTGTGCCCAATGCGATTTCAGCACCCTTTAGTGGAAGGCTCTTTCCTGCAAAAGTAATTATTAGTGCAGCTATAAAAGGAAGAACTACAAGGACCCATGCAAATTCAGCAAGTACGCCGCCATCTGTGTAGACGACCTCACCCTCAGCGAACAAATTAATATTTGTTTTTACCATTTCATTAAATCAAATTCGTTAATGTTTGCGGTTTGTCTATTTCTAAACAACATGAGTACAATCGCAAGACCAATTCCAACCTCAGCAGCAGCAATTGTAATAATAAAAATTGTGAAGATTTGTCCTTGCATCAATGTATCTGCAAGCATGGTATCAAACATAATAAAGTTGATATTGACAGAATTCAAAATTAACTCAATTGACAATAAAACCATTACGGCATTTCTTCTAACTAAGATTCCATAAATACCTAAAGAAAATAGAGCAGCTGCAACAACTAATACAGGCTGAACAATCATACTTGATCCTCATCAATTAATGCTTCGTCTTTCCTAGCAAGCGTTATGCCTCCAATTAAAGCTGCAAGCAAAACAAAAGACACTAGTTCAAATGGGAATACAAATCTACTAAGTAGTATTTCACCTAATAGCTCTGTTGAAGAACCGGTTGTTATCGTCACATCGCCATCAAAACCATTAATTAATATATATGAGAATAGAAGAAAAATTGATCCAGCTATTGCTGCTCCCAATTTTTTATTTTTATCGTTATCAAGTTCTGCATTTTTGCCAAGGGGAGCACGTGTAATCATAATACCGAATAAGAAAAGAACTATTACTGCTCCAATATAAACGAGAACCAATACAAGTGCTACGAACTCTGTTGACAACATTAAAAACAATATTGCCGTTAAAGCCAAAGTAAAAACTAATGAAATAGCTGCATGAATAACGTTTGAAGTTGTAACCACCCTTATTGCAGTTGAAAGAAGCGCAAGAAGAACAAAATAAGTTACAATTTCAAAAATTTCCATTTTTAGCTTTCTAGACCTTCAGCCTCTGGAACAGTTTTTAACCAATCATCCAAACGTTCTTTGTCGTGCAACATGTCGCCCATGTTAAATTCAGAATATTCATATTCTGGTGACCAAAATAATGCATCAAAAGGACAAACTTCTACACAAATTCCACAGTACATACATAATGCATAATCAATATCGAACCTATCTAGAACGGCTCTACTTCTTTGCCTACCCCCAGGTTTAGATGGAGGTTGTAATTCTTTATGGCCCTCAATATAAATACACCAATCTGGGCATTGACGGGCACAAAGCATGCAACTAGTGCATGCTTCTTGATCTAAAGCGATCACACCCCTTGCTCTTGGTGCAACTTTCTCTTTTTCAAACGGATAGTTTACATTTGGTTTTGAATGGAAAGGAGACAAAGTTTTTAACATATTAACAATAACGATTTTTATTCCAATTAAAAATCCAGGCACTTTTGGTTTAAATGTTTTCATTAAAATCCAACCTTCATAACTGCAGTTACAAGAATATTAACTAAAGATGCAGGAATAAGTATCTTCCATGCAAGATTTTGAAGTTGATCTTCTCGGAATCTTGGTTGGGACCATCTTATTGCAACCAAGATAAAACCTAAAATAGCTGTCTTTGTCAAAAGAACTACTGGTCCATAAAAGTTTACCCATTCAGTTGGAAGGAGTGGTACATGGTAACCACCAAGGAATAATGTTGAAGCAATTGCACACAAAATAAACATATTCATGTATTCAGAAATATAAAATATGAGAAACCTAATACCAGAGTATTCTGTCATAAAACCCATAGTTAGTTCTGATTCACCAATTGGCATATCAAACGGTACTCGCATCATTTCAGCTGTTGCGGCAACCATGAAAATTAAGAATCCTACAATCTGTCCCCCAACTACAAAAGGTACTCCCCATTCAATTTGTTTTTCTACTATTCCAACTAGTGACATAGTTTCAGCTTGAATCACTACTCCAACAACAGCAAGTATTAACGGAAGTTCATAAGCTATAAGCTGTCCTGCAGCTCTCAAACCACCCATTAGGGAATATTTGTTTGCTGATGACCATCCAGCAGTTAGCACACCTATAGTTCCCAAAGAGCTGATCGCAAGTGCAAAGAAAACACCCAATTCTAAATCTGCTACTACCAAAGTTGGGCTCATTGGGACTACTGCAAAAAGTGCGACGCAAGAAACCATAACATAAGCAGGTGCCCATTTAAACACGGGCCTATCAACTTCTGTAGGGATAATGTCTTCTTTTTGAACAAATTTAAGTATTTCCGCAAGAGGAAATATGAAACCTCTAAGTCCTACATGTAAAGGGCCTGGTCTTCGCTGCATCCATGAAGCACCCTTTACATCCATTATTGTGAATATAATTGCTCCATTAAGAGCAGCAATTGCAAGAAACCCAACCTTGATTAAAACTTCTGTCATCTATCTACATCTCCTAGAACAAAGTCTAAACTTCCCATAATTGCAATTAAGTCTGGGAGTAAAGCCCCCTCAAGCATAATAGGTAAAATAGAAACATTGCTGAACGAAGCTGTACGAACTTTAAGTCTGTAAGGCCCTAACCCACCGTCTGAGACTATATAGTAACCCATTTCACCTTTTGGATTTTCTGCTCTTACATAGGTACGTCCTTGGGGAACTTTGATAACTTTGGGCACCTTTGCTTGTA
>LUMC01000289.1_pt1 | contig 12647 bp, 13 predicted proteins | sample 729671 | NCBI WGS metagenome assembly LUMC01 (sample SAMN03860273, study PRJNA289734) | marine metagenome | biome: seawater column; feature: ocean; material: water; isolation source: Red Sea water column Station 91 - depth 10m | place: Saudi Arabia: Red Sea | collected 2011-10-15 | depth 10 m | reverse complement strand
GGTTCAGCATTTATTAAAATTGGACAATTATTATCAGCGAGACCTGATTTAATTCCTAATACCTGGATACAGGAATTGTCTAAATTGCAGGATCAAGTTCCTAATTTTTCATTTACGCAAGTTGAAGAGACTATAAGAAATGAACTAGGGTCTAAGTTTAATGAAATAGATCAAATAATATGTGATCCGGTTGGATCAGCATCACTAGCTCAGGTTCATAGGGCGACTTTAAAAGATGGTAAGAAAGTAGTTTTTAAAGTTCAAAGACCCAATTTAAAAGAATTGTTTATTATCGATTTGGGCATAATGCAGCAAATAGCAGGATTATTGCAGAAAAATAAGAATTGGAGTCGAGGTAGAAACTGGGTTGAGATTGCTAAAGAGTGTAGGAAAGTTCTGATGAAAGAACTTGATTTTAATTGCGAAGCGCAATATGCAGCAAGATTTAGGCAGCAATTTCTTGATGATGAAAATGTTGAAGTTCCTGAAGTAATTTGGGATATGAGCAGTGAAAAAGTGCTTTGTTTAAGTTATGTAGAAGGGACAAAAATAAGCGATTTAGAAAAATTAAAATCACAAGAAATTGATTTATCTAAAATTGCAGAGATAGGTGCAATCAGCTACTTAAAACAATTAGTAAATTACGGTTTTTTTCATGCAGATCCTCATCCAGGGAATCTAGCAGTTTCAAGTGAAGGTAAATTGATTTTTTATGATTTTGGAATGATGGGGAACATCTCAAATAATCTTCAAACAAGATTAGGGGGGATGGTTAAGGCTGCTGCTCTTAGAGACGCCTCATCACTTGTTAGTCAATTACAACAAGCTGGGCTAATTTCAAAAGATATTGATGTAGGACCAGTCAGAAGATTAGTCAGATTGATGCTTAAAGAAGCCTTAACTCCGCCATTTAGTCCTAATATTATTGAAAAATTATCTGGAGATTTATACGAACTGGTTTATGAAACGCCATTTCAACTGCCAGTAGATTTAATCTTTGTGATGAGAGCTTTATCAACTTTTGAAGGAGTTGGTAGAATGCTTGATCCAGGGTTTAACCTTGTATCAGTTACCAAGCCTTATTTAATAGAACTTATGACTTCAAATAATCAAAGTCCCAACGATTTAATTAACCAATTTGGAAGGCAAGTAGGTGAACTAGGATCGAAAGCTGTTGGAATTCCCAAAAGAATAGATGAAAGTTTAGAAAGATTAGAACAGGGCGATTTACAATTGCAAATAAGAATGGGAGAGTCTGATAGGCAATTCAAAAAAATGTTTACTGCTCAAAAAACTTTAGGCCATTCAATTCTTATAGGAAGCTTATCAATTGCATCTGCTTTACTTGTAACCAATAAACAAAATAATTTTGCATTGTTGCCACTTTTTTTTGCACTACCAATAAGTATTGATTGGATAAAGTGCCAATTAAGTATGAGAAAAGGCTCACGTTTAGAAAAACTTAAGCGCTAAAAAAACTATATATTTTTGGGACCTAAACCTAGAGCTCCAGCGAATCTTGCTTGATTTCCTAATTCCTCCTCAATTTTTAAAAGCCTATTATATTTTGCAATCCTTTCACTTCTGCTCAAAGAGCCAGTCTTGATCTGACCCGATCTTGTGGCGACAGATAAATCTGCAATTGTTGTATCTTCAGTCTCACCACTTCTATGACTAATAACACTTGTGAAACCAGACATTTTAGCTAACTCAATAGCTTCCAAAGTTTCAGTTAATGTTCCAATTTGATTTACCTTTATTAGGATTGAATTGGCAGATTTTTCTATAATCCCTTTCCGTAATCTTTCTGTATTAGTAACGAATAAATCATCACCTACAAGCTGAACTTTATTCCCTAATTCTTTGTTTAATTCTGACCAACCCTCCCAATCATCCTCAGCTAAACCGTCCTCTATTGAAACTATGGGATAATTAGAAACTAATCTTGAAAGATATGAAATCATTTCAGAACTATTTAAACTTTTACCTTCATATTTATAAATACCATCACTATAAAATTCAGTACTAGCAGCATCTAAAGCTAAAGATACCTGCTCACCAGGCTTAAATCCGGCTTTTTGAATTGCTTCTAATAATAAGTCCCCTGCTTCTTCGCTTGATGACAAATTCGGGGCAAATCCACCCTCATCGCCTACAGCAGTAGATAGACCTTTTTGATCAAGTAATGATTTTAATGAGTGAAAAATTTCAGTACCCATTCTTAATGATTCACTGAAATTATTAACTCCATGTGGAACAAGCATAAATTCCTGAAAATCAAGACTATTTGGTGCATGAGCACCACCATTTATTACATTCATCAATGGGACTGGAAGAAGATTGGATAATGGATCTCCAAGATATCTATATAGGGGAATGTCTAAAGCATTTGCTGATGCTCTAGCAGTTGCAAGACTTACTGCAAGGATTGAATTTGCTCCAAGGTTAGACTTATTAGGAGTTCCATCAATTTCAATCATTAATTTATCTACTGCAGTTTGATCTAAAGATGACAAACCACATAAAGCCGGCGATATTGTTTCATGAATTTTATTAACAGCATTCAAAACGCCTTTCCCCATATATTTCGAACCACCATCTCTTAATTCATGTGCCTCATGAGCACCAGTGCTAGCTCCGCTGGGAACAATTGCTCTACCACTTGCACCACATTCCAAAAATACTTCTGCCTCTACAGTTGGATTACCTCTTGAATCAAGGACTTGCCTTGCTTCAACAGTATCAATAAGAAAATCAATAGTTTCTTTCACAATTTAATTATTACTATTTAAATCCTATTAATAGCTGAACTATTTGGCTAATATCTGAAATATATTTGTTAACCAACTATAATTTTTAATTTTATAAGGGCTTAGATATTATTTAACGTTTTTTTTGATTCTAAAGTCCCCTCAAATCCTCTCATCTAAATAATTTTCAAATTCATCTTACAATTTGAAAATTATTGGATGATTATTAATGCAGATCCTATTTAGAATATTAATTAATAATCAACTATAGTTTTTATAGTTTATGAGAGAAACACTTACATCCAGTCCTGAACTATTTAGCGATATTAGTTGGAATCTTCTTTTATTAGGGGAAGAAACCGCAAAAAAATGGGATCATAGCGAATTTAATATTGAACACATAATTCATACATTGTTCTCATCAAGTGAATTCTTTGCTTTCATTGAAAAATTATCAATCGACCAAGATACAGTTTTAGACATAACAGAAGATTTTTTAGAAGAGACACCAACAAATGAGTCAGATATTTTTACTATCGGAGAAGATTTAGAAATTTTATTAGATAACGCGAATCAGATTAAAACTCAATGGGGATCGAGATTAATAGAAATCCCTCATTTACTAATTGCTCTTGGAAGAGATTTAAGAATTGGAAATTATGTTTTTGAAGAAGGAAACCTTTCAATGGAAAAATTAGAGGAAGAATTAAAGTTTTACCCAAATATTAATCAATCAAAAGATTCTTTTAATTATGGGAATGTAATTGAAATAAATAATCAATCTAATTTTGAATCAAACAACGAGACTAACGAGACTTTTGTAAAAGAAGAAAAATTTAAAAAAGCTATTGTTCCATTACCGAAAAGTGAACTTCAAATTGAAACCAAAAAACAAGTTGGAAAAGATGAAAATGCTCTTTCAATTTATGGAAAAGATTTAACAGAATCAGCTAAAAAAGGCTTACTGGATCCCGTTTTAGGAAGAGAAAATGAGATCAATAATTTAATGAGGGTACTCTGCAGAAGAAACAAAAATAACCCTATACTTATTGGCAATCCTGGAGTTGGTAAAACCTCAATTGCAAAATTACTTGCTCAATTAATTGTAGACAAAAAAGTTCCTGATACTTTAAAGGACTTAAAAATTATTTCACTTGACTTAGGTGCATTAGTTTCTGGGACCAAATTTAGAGGTCAACTAGAGGAAAGACTAAGCTTAATAATGCAGGAACTAAATAATCCAAACCAAGGAATGATTCTATTTATTGATGAAATTCACTCAATATTAAGTTCTGACAGATCTTCTACCGACATCAGTAATATCTTAAAACCTTTACTAGCTGAAGGAGAACTTAGATGTATCGGTACAACAACACCTGAGAAATTTCGTGAAACTATTGAAAAAGATCAGGCATTAAATAATTGCTTTCAAAAGATAGCTGTTAATGAACCTTCAGTAGAATTAAGCGCAAAAATATTACAAGGGATCAAAAAGAAATATGAATCACATCATGGCATAAAAATTTCTGAAGAGGCTGTAAACTATTCTGCAAAATTGGCCGATAGATACATCAGCGATAAATGTCTCCCTGATAGTGCAATAGATTTAATTGATGAAGCAGCTGCACAGTTGAAAATCGAGTCTAATAATATGCCTCAAATCATTCTCCAACAAGAAAACAAACTTAATACTATTGATGAAAAATTGAATAATTTGCAAGGAGAAAATATCGAAGCTCAAGAAAAACTATTGAATAATAGACAACAATCAGAGGCAAAATTGAACGTTCTTTTGGAAAATTGGAACAATTTACGTGAAGAAATGGAGGAATTATCTATTTTAATGAAAGAAGAAGATAAGCTAACCAAACAAATTAAAGATAAATCAAATCGCGAAATTGAAAATGATCTAGATTATTTAGAAAAGCTTGAAGAAGAGTTAAGTGAAATAGAGAATGACATACAAAAACTTGAAGAGAACTTTAATAAAATAAAGAAAAATAGAAATTTCCCTTTTAAATATCAAGTTGAACCTGATGATATTGCAGATGTTATATCAAAAATCACAGGTATTCCAATTTCTAAAGTAGTTTCAAATGAACGTAAGAAATTAGTCAATCTAGAAACAGAACTAAGTGAAAAAGTTATTGGACAAGAAAAAGCCATAGAAGCTGTTTCTGCTGCAATTAGAAGAGCTCGAGTTGGTATGAAAAGTCCTAAAAGACCTATTGGATCTTTTTTATTTATGGGTCCTACTGGTGTTGGTAAAACAGAATTAGCAAAATCTCTTGCAACAGCTTTATTTGATGAAGAAGACGCACTTTTAAGATTAGACATGAGTGAATATATGGAGAAAAATGCCGTAGCAAGACTTTTAGGAGCTCCCCCAGGTTATGTTGGTTATGAAGAGGGAGGTCAATTAACTGAAGCTGTAAGACGTAAACCCTATTCAGTAATACTTCTTGATGAGATAGAAAAAGCACATGCAGAAGTATTTAATATCCTTTTGCAAGTCTTAGATGAAGGAAGATTAACGGACTCTCAAGGAAGGACCGTAGATTTCAAAAATACGGTAATCATTATGACAAGTAACCTAGCTGGTAAATCTATACTGGAGTATTCACAAAAGATTTCTAAAAGTGAGGGAAAGTTAGAAAAAGATCAACAAACTCTAGATGATTCAATTAGTAATGCATTGTCTTCAATTTTTAGACCTGAATTTTTAAATAGAATTGACGAAGTGGTAAAGTTTGATCCATTATCTATTGATGAACTTCAAAAAATAATCATTCTACAAACAGAAGATTTAAAGAACCTGCTACTTGAGCAGAAAATAAATATCGCTATAGACAAAAAAGTTATCAACAAAATTGCAAACGATTCTTACGAACCTGAATATGGTGCTAGGCCACTTAGCAGGGAACTTAGAAGACAAATAGAAAATCCCTTGGCTGCAAAACTTTTAGAGGATAACTTCAAAAATAAAAAAAATATAACAATTAAACTTAACCCTGCTAAAAAAGATGAGATCGTTTTCAAACCTAGCTGAGGAGTAAATCAATAAGCTAAAATAAAAACTAAAGCATAAAGCTTAATTTCAAAAAAATTTTGTGACAAGTCCTACTACTAATAAAGAACCTCTTAAAAAGGATTCTCCTGAAGTTGAAGAGCCTAAAAAAAAGAATAATTTTTTTAGATCTACCTACGATGAGCTTAAACTTGTCGTGTGGCCTAACAAACAACAACTTTTTAGCGAATCAGTAGCAGTTATAATTATGGTATCTTTTTCTGCTGCAGCCATTGCTTCTGTTAGCAGATTCTATGGATGGGCAGCCTCGCAAATTTTTGGTTGAATTATCTCCCGAATATCCATTAATAAAGATCTTAATTAAGCTTCCAGAAAAATGAGTAATGAATTAACTACAAACCTTGCTTCTTCAAAAGCAAATACAAGCATCGCAAGATGGTATGCAGTTCAAGTAGCATCAAGCTGTGAAAAAAAAGTAAAAGCGACTCTTGAGCAGAGATCAGTAACTTTAGGTGTTAATAATAGAATCATTGAAATTGAAATTCCCCAAACTCCAGGAATTAAATTAAAAAAAGATGGAAGCAGACAAACTACTGAAGAAAAAGTTTTCCCAGGTTATGTCCTCGTAAGAATGATTTTGGATGAAGATACAATGATGGCTGTTAAAAGTACTCCAAATGTAATTAACTTTGTCGGTGCTGAAGACGGTAGAGGCAGCGGAAGATCGCGAGGTCATATCAAACCTCGACCATTATCAAGACAAGAAGTTAATAGAATCTTTAAGCGCGCATCAGAGAAAAAAGCTGTAATCAAGTTAGATATTGAAGAAAAAGATAGAATCATTGTAACTAGCGGTCCATTCAAGGATTTCCAGGGAGAAGTTATAGAAGTTTCCGGAGAAAGAAATAAATTAAAAGCATTACTTTCAATATTTGGGCGCGAGACTCCTGTAGAATTAGAATTCTCCCAAATCAATAAACAAAATTAATTTCTAATTGTTCTTGTTTATCGAGTAAAATTATGATTTTCTACTCCAGCTTAAATTCTCTAATCTAATGGCAAAAAAAATTGTTGCAGTTATCAAGCTTGCTCTACAAGCAGGCAAAGCAAATCCTGCTCCTCCTGTAGGGCCAGCTTTAGGACAACATGGTGTCAATATCATGGCATTTTGCAAAGAATACAACGCAAGGACACAAGATAAAGCAGGTTTTGTAATTCCAGTCGAGATTTCTGTTTTTGAAGATAGAAGCTTTACTTTTATCACAAAAACACCTCCTGCTTCCGTCTTAATAACAAAAGCAGCTGGTATAGAGAAAGGTTCAGGTGAATCCGCAAAAGGCTCTGTTGGGAATATAAGTAAAGCTCAATTAGAAGAAATAGCCAAAACTAAGCTTCCTGATCTAAACTGTTCTAGTGTTGAATCAGCAATGAAAGTAATTGAGGGTACTGCTCGTTTATTATGAAAAAACTATCTAAAAGAATGGCGGCTCTATCAACAAAGATAGAAGATCGCATTTACGCACCACTTGAAGCTCTTAGTATTATCAAGGAAAATGCTAATGCAAAATTTGATGAAACTATTGAAGCACATATACGTCTAGGTATTGATCCAAAATATACTGATCAACAATTAAGGACCACTGTTGCATTACCACATGGTACTGGCCAAAGCATCAAAATTGCAGTAATTACAAGCGGTGAGAATGTATCGAAAGCTAAGGCTGCTGGTGCAGATTTATTTGGCGAAGAAGATCTTGTAGAAAGCATCAACAAAGGAAATATGGAGTTTGATCTACTTATTGCAACTCCAGATATGATGCCAAAGGTTGCAAAATTAGGAAGAGTTTTAGGACCTAGAGGTTTAATGCCTAATCCTAAAGCTGGGACAGTAACTAATGACATTGCTAATGCAATAAAAGAATTCAAAGCTGGTAAGCTCGAATTTAGAGCAGATAAGGCTGGAATCGTTCATGTCCGCTTTGGAAAAGCAAGTTTCACAAAAGAGGCTCTATTTGACAACTTAAAAACCTTACAAGAATCAATTGATAAAAATAAACCAAGTGGAGCTAAAGGAAAGTATTGGAAAACTTTTTATGTAACTTCAACAATGGGGCCTTCAGTTCAATTAGACATAAATGCTGTACAAGATTACCAACCTGAAGGTTAACGCTTTGTAGTATAATTTAAAGTGCAATAATACGGCCAAAGAAAGTAGGTTAATTTAGTTATTCTAAATTTTTAATTCCTACCGAGGACTCGTCTTAAATTATTTCTTTTTGGATCTAATAAAAGCGGCCTCTTTAAAAGGACTTTGCCGCATTTCCTGCTCTCCCTAAATTACGATCCAAAAAACATCAATGGGCCGAACACTAGAGAATAAGCAACAAATCGTTACTGAGATTAAATCTCTATTAAACGACTCGGAAATGGCTGTAGTTCTTGACTATAAAGGTTTAACTATCAAAGAGATGTCAGATTTGCGATCTAGATTGCAAACAACTAACGGCATCTGCAAAGTTACTAAAAATTCATTAATGCGCAAAGCTATTGATGGAGATAGTAATTGGAACGATCTTGAATCTTTACTGACCGGAACAAATGCTTTTGTCTTAATCAAAGAAGATGTTGGTGGTGCTGTAAAAGCTATCCAATCTTTTCAAAAAGACACCAAAAAATCCGAAACCAAAGGAGCTTTATTTGAAGGCAGACTTCTAAGCGATTCTGAAATAAAAGAAATTGCAAGTCTTCCATCTAAAGAAGTATTGATGGCAAAAATTGCTGGCGCTCTTAATGGCGTTGCAACAAAAATTGCGATCTCTATTAATGAAGTACCTTCTGGACTTGCTAGATCACTTAAACAACATTCTGAAAAATCAGAATCCTAAATTCAAAACCTAATTAACTTTTAAGAAAATGTCCTCAAAAACTGAAGAAATTCTTGAATCATTAAAATCTCTATCACTTTTAGAAGCATCTGAGCTTGTAAAGCAAATTGAAGAGGCTTTTGGTGTGTCTGCCGCAGCTTCTGCAGGTGTAGTTATGGCAGCTCCAGGAGCAGCTGGCGGTGACGCAGATGGTGGCGCTGCTGAAGAAAAAACTGAATTTGATGTAGTTCTCGAAAGCTTTGATGCAGCTGCAAAAATCAAAGTACTTAAGGTTGTAAGAAATGCAACTGGTCTAGGTCTTGGCGATGCGCACCAAAAACAGTAAAAGAAGGAATTGCTAAAGCAGATGCTGAATCTTTAAAGAAAGAGATTGAAGAAGCTGGCGGTAAAGTTACACTTAAGTAAGAGTACATTTTTTCAAGCCGATAACCTTAATATCGGCTTCAAAAATTATGAATAGTGATAGTATTGCGATTGAAGCCGCAACAGATGGAGCCTGCAGTGGTAATCCAGGCCCAGGTGGTTGGGGCGGTTTAATAATTTTTGACGATAACAGCGAATTAGAAATAGGTGGTTCCGAGCAAAATACTACTAATAATAGAATGGAACTCACTGCGGCTATAAAAACTCTTGAGAAATTAAAAACCTACAAATTAAAAGAGAACTTTAAACTAAGAACTGATAGTAAATATGTAATAGAGGGTTATACAAAATGGATTATTAATTGGAAGAGAAATGGATGGAAAACTAGTTCAGGGAAACCAGTTCAAAATCTTGATCTATGGCAAAAAATTGATCAATTAAGAATTAATGGCCTAATAATGGAATATGTTAAAGGTCATAGCGGGGATAAACAAAATGATAGGGTTGATAAAATTGCAACTAATTACAGCAAAGGTATATCTATAGAAAGTAACTTAAAAAAAGTAGAATCCTCAGTTGATTTTTTTGAAAAAAATGCACCTGCAGAAATTCAGGAATTATTTTCCCGCAATGAATTAATTCAAAAATTTGCAGAAAAAAAGTACCTGTTAAGTTCACCTGAACTAGACACCTTATTAGGTGATGAAAACCACTTAAAGATAAAACAATATTCACTTTTTGAATGGCGTAATTGGAGATTGATTCCTAAAGATAAAAAATATTGGATAATAGAAAAAAAAGAAGCCTAATTTTTTATGAATGATAAGAAGGGGGGATTTAAAAATCTTTATAAAAACTTGATTACCCCTGTATTAAAAAAAGACTCTGGAATTGATGCAGAATACTTAACAAATTTATCTCTTAGTCTCCTATCATTCAGTTCAAGAAAATATAATTGGCCTATAGTATCTTCTATCTTAAAAAATCTAATGGAATAAATTTTTGTAATCCAATTGGTTTAGCTGCGGGTTTTGACAAAAATGGAAATGCCGCAAATATATGGAAAGATTTTGGTTTTGGATTTGCTGAGCTTGGTACAGTAACTAAATTTGCTCAGAATGGAAATCCCAAACCAAGGTTATTTAGATTGGCAGAAGAAGAAGCAGCATTAAATAGAATGGGTTTCAATAATAATGGTGCTGAAAATCTAGTTAAAAACTTTGTCGAACAAGGTATTGAGTTTAAAAAAAACAGGGAGAATATTTGTTTAGGGATAAATTTCGGGAAGTCAAAAATTACAGGTTTATCTCAAGCAAAAGATGATTATTTAACTTCTCTAAAATTATTAATTCCATATTGTGATTACGCAGCAATAAACGTTAGTTCTCCAAATACTGAAGGACTAAGAAAATTACAAGATCCAATTCTTCTAAAAGAACTTCTTAGAGAAATTAAAAACTTACCTAATTGTCCACCATTATTTGTAAAAATTGCGCCAGATTTAGGCCTTAAAGATATTGAAGATATTTGCCAATTAATAATCGAGGAAAACATCGATGGAATAATTGCTACAAACACCAGCATTGATAGATTAGGTCTTGAAAATAGAAAGATCAATAGATAGTCCTGAGTCAGCTTGGGAAAGAATTTGTTCTGGAGCATCATTAATTCAACTTTATACAGGATGGATATATAAGGGTCCACAATTAGTACCAGATATACTTGAGGGAATTATAAAGCAACTCAATAACCATCAATTATCTAGTATAAAAGATGCAATTGGATCAGATTTAAAATGGGTTGAATAAAATTAGAGAATGAATAATGAACCTCATGATTACTCAACGTTAGCCATGCAAGGATCAAACTTGAAGCACGGTGGAAATGTATATGCAATTGCGAAAAAATTAAATTTATTACCATCCGAAATCATTGATGCAAGTGCATCATTAGTACCCTTTGATCCCCCTCAAATACTAATAGATTCAATAAATGCGGAAATTAAGAATCTTGGCTTTAGATATTACCCAGAAAGAAACTTGAGTGATCTGAAAGAAATAATCGGCAAATTTCATGGGATAAATCCAGAGAATATATTGCCTGGGAATGGAGCTTCTGAATTAATAACCTGGGCAGGTTAAAGGTGATGTTATTTGGATAACAAATCCACATAACCCTACCGGCCAATTATGGGAAAAGAATTCATTGGAGGAAGTTGTGAAAAAATATAAATTAGTTATCTGCGATGAAGCTTTTTTATCCATAACACCTAATGGAGACAAAGAATCTTTAATACCATTAACCAAAAGATTTGATAATTTATTAGTCTTGAGAAGCTTGACCAAAATCTTCAATATTCCTGGTCTTAGATTAGGTTACGTTATTGGCTCATCGAAAAAACTTAAACAATGGGAAATAAATAGAGATCCTTGGCCTTTAAATTCATTTTCTATTAAAGCCGGGATTGATCTACTAAGTAATAAGAAATTCTATGAACAGTGGACAAAACAGATTCACAGCTGGATAAATATTGAAAAAAAGAGAGTATTTGAAAAATTATTAAAAATAGAGAACCTTAAAATTCATAACTCTTCAACCAACTTTTTTTTAATAGAAAGTGAAACATCCTTGTCGCCAAATATAAAATACTTAGAAAATAAGGGAATATTGCTTAGAGAATGCACTTCATTTAGATTTCTTGACGAAAAGTGGGCAAGAATAAGTCTACAGAATAGAAAAAATAACACTCTTTTATGTGAAGAAATTCAGAATTCCTTTAAAAAATAATCAATATACTTTTTAATCTCATTTTTAGATTTAATTTTATTATTATTTTCCATATTCTTCTTCATGAGATCTAATATTTCATAATGTTTTTTTCCCTTTTTTGATTTTATTTTAAAAATTCTTTCTAGAGTTTCTTCAAAAACTTCTTTAGACATATTATTCTGATTGATTAAAACTGAGCCTCCACTTGCAGCAAGAATCATGGCATTTTTCTCCTGATGATTATTTTTAGAATATGGATATGGAATTAAAATTGAAGGTTTTTCAGCCTCCATTAATTCATTGATTGTTCCTGCACCAGATCTCGATATTACAAGATCACAGTTTTGAATTAAAGCTGCTATTTCATTAGTAAATTTCTTTTGAATATAATTTTTGGAGTTTTTTACATGAAAAGGTTTTAGATTAGATTCGCCAATAATATGAACTATCCGAAATTGTTTTTTTATTAAAAACTCTAGAGATTCATAAAGAATTTGATTTATAGCTTTTGCTCCTTGACTACCTCCCATAACAATCAAAAGAGGTCCATTTCCTTTTGGAACCCATTCTGGCAAAAAATTAAATTTATAGAATTGCTCTCTTAAAGGTGTTCCAGTGAAAATAGTTTTACAATTTTTTAAATAAGAATTTGTTTCTTTAAATCCTAAAAGAACATAGTTACATAAAAAACCAAAATATTTCGTGACCATTCCTGGAACTACATTTGATTCATGAATAATGATAGGTATCTTTAGAAGTTTTGAAGCAACAATAGTAGGGGCAGATATATAACCTCCAGTCGTAAAAACCAAGTTAATTTTTTTTTCTTTTAAGATCCTAATTATTTGGAAA
>LUMC01000293.1_pt1 | contig 12692 bp, 13 predicted proteins | sample 729671 | NCBI WGS metagenome assembly LUMC01 (sample SAMN03860273, study PRJNA289734) | marine metagenome | biome: seawater column; feature: ocean; material: water; isolation source: Red Sea water column Station 91 - depth 10m | place: Saudi Arabia: Red Sea | collected 2011-10-15 | depth 10 m | reverse complement strand
AGGGTATTATTGTTATCAGATTTAAATTCTAATGTTCCAGTAACAATTGCCCCTCAAAATATCCAAGCAATAGTCACAGGGAGCGGAGACAATTTTGGACAAATTAAATATATTAAAGCGGGTTTGTCAGAGGAGTTAGTCGATGAAAGTATAGTTTATACCTCAGGTACCGGAGCAATATTTAAAAGTGGAGTACCAATAGGCAAATTAAGATCTGAAAAAATTGGTTCTTCTAATAGATACAACGTTGAATTCTACAGCGACTTTACACAATTAAAATATGTTTTTGCAGAAACAATTACTCAAATTGAAATTCCTCAAGTTGAACCAGATACAGTTCCAGTTGATGATAAAAGTGAAGAACTTGAAGAGTCAAAATTAAAAATTTTAGAGGATGAACTAAAAATAGTAGAGGAAACAAATTCAAAATTTATTGAAGAAAATGAGAATTTAATTAATGAAATAAATGACTTAAATAATCAAATTTCAGTTTTGAATAATGAAATTTTTTCTCAAAAACAACAAATCAATCAATTCAATATAGATACTCAAGAGTTAGAATTTTTAAAGTTAAACTTAGAACATGGTCATAAATGTAGAAAATCTTTTTTTAATGCTGATGGTTTTAATGTTGGAACTGAGGAGTACAAGAGTTGTGTTTTAAATGGAGGTAGAACAGGTGGCTAACTTAAAGACAAAGGGAACATTTTCTAAATTATATACCTGGTTACCAATAATTTTCTTATTTGTCTCAGTGCTCAATGAATTTGATTTTAATTATTTAAAACTTGAGTATTTTTCTTTTAATTTTCCATTTATTTTGATCTTTTTCTTTACCTTAAAAGATTTTAAACATTTTGATTATCTTTTTGTATTTTTTGCAGGTTTGCTCAACGACACTGTTATAGGTTTGCCCCTTGGTATAAGCAGCTTGTCTTATACACTAATTTGTATTGCTACAGCATATATTAGAAATATAACAATTAGGCCAAGTCCTTTGAAAGATTGGTTCTACTTTTTATTTATAATAAGTTTGATTAACTCTTTAAATTACTCAGTTTTAAGTTTATTCTTTTCGTACAATTTGGTTTTAACGAGTTATCTAGTTAACACGACTTGTACATTTTTACTTTATATAATTTTTGTATCAATATTTAAATATTATATGAAAGGAATTAATGATTAATTCTTCAAGTGACAATGTAAAAAAACTTAATTCTATTAATAGAAGAATGTTCATTACAGGTTCATTAAAATTTTTTGTAATGATAGGAATAGTCAGTAGATTATTCTTTTTACAAGTTAAAGAAAATAAAAAGTATTTAACTCTTTCCGACAAAAATAGAATTAGAGAATGGAAGTTAGCCCCTGTAAGAGGAGAATTTCATGATTATTTTGGTAATGTTATTGCAGGAAATTTTGAAGCTTATCAACTCCACGTGATACCAGAACAAGTTGAAGATTTTAGGTATGTTATATATCGATTAAAAGACTTACTAGAATTATCAGATAACGAATTTAAAAAAGTATTAAAAAAGAAAAATGAAATAAAGCCTTGGGAAACTTTAATTGTTTCTGATAATTTGAGTTGGCAAAAGTTTTCAAAGATTAACAATCATTTATACGATTTAAATGGTGTAAAACCAGTTATATCTATTTCAAGAAACTATCCTTTTAAAGAAAATTTCACACACTTAATTGGTTATGTCAGTCAAGCAAACCAAGATGATATTGAGTCAACACAAGCTATAAAGAAAAATTTTGTTCCAGGACTTAAAGTTGGGAAAATTGGATTAGAAAAAACATTTGAAGAAAAATTAATAGGCACAAATGATATCGAGAGATATGAAGTGAATGCTTATGGCAGAAGAATTAGTCAATTAGAATTTCAAAAGGGTGAAAAGGGTAAAACATTAAGATTAACAATTGATACTGAAGTTCAGAAATTGGCTAATGAATTGCTTAAGGATAAAGCAGGCTCTATTTGTGTAATGGATATTTATACAGGTGCAGTAATTGCAATGCATTCTTCCCCATCATTTGATCCTAACTTATTTGTGTTTGGTATTAGTCAAGATGATTGGCAATTAATTCGTAATGATCCAATGAAACCATTAGTGAATAAAACTTTACAAGGAAATTACTCACCAGGTTCGACGATTAAACCGATTGTTGCTCTATCTGCGCTTGAGAATGGAATTGTTAATACAAATTTTACAGTCAGGTGTACTGGTAAAACCGAAATGTATGGGCAAACTTACCATTGCTGGAAGAAAAAGGGTCATGGTTATGTAAGCTTAAGAAATGCAATGAAACAATCTTGTGATACTTATTTTTATGAAATTGCACGTAAACTTGGGGTTGATAAATTAAGTGAGACTGCAAAAAAATTTGGTCTCGGAGAAAAAGTTTTTGGTAATTTATTTGACATTGAAAAAAAAGGATTAATTCCAAATACTCAATGGAAAAAAAATGCTCTTGGGAAGGGCTGGTTATTAGGTGAAACAATCATTACAGGAATAGGACAAGGTTATATCCAAACTACACCAATTCAATTGTGTTTAATGACCGCTCAAATTGCAAATGGTGGTTATAAAATTTATCCTCATCTTGTTGTAGATGACAAAGTTAAAGATCAGCCTATAGATAAATTTACACCGCTCTATAAAAATTCAAAAAATATCAAGATTGTCCAAGATGCTATTTTTGGTTCAACCAATGAAGTAATGGGTACATCTTATCGTTCAAGAATCGATAACCCAAAATATCAGTTTGCTGGTAAAACTGGTACAGCGCAGGTTAAAAAAATTACTGAGGAAGAAAGAGAATTGGATCTTAAAACATTTGAGATACCATATGAGCAAAGAGATCATGCTTTATATGTAGCTTTTGGTCCATATAAAAATCCTAGATACGCATTAAGTGTCATTGTAGAGCATGGAGGAAATGGAAGTACAACGGCTGCACCCATGGCAACTAAATTATTTAAATTAATTATTGATCGACACAAGATCAGAGAGTCATTGAGCAATAAAAAGTATTTGGAGATATAGATGTATCAACATACGAGATTAACAACAAATAGACTTAGTTTTTTTCAAAAATTTAGAAACTTTGATTATATACTTTTGATTTGTTTATTGCTACTTGGGTTTATTAGTTTAGCAACAATGTACTCAACAGACGGGGGTGAGATCAAATTTCATACCAAAAGTCATTTTACAAAATTAGCAGTATTTACTTTAATGATGCTAGTAATGTCATTTATCAATATTAAATATTGGTTTTCAATTGGTTACTTGGCCTACGTAGTGGTAGTAGGTTTATTAGTTGGGACTTATTTATTTGGAATTACTTCATCTGGCTCTCAAAGATGGATTAATTTATATTTCATAAATTTACAGCCATCTGAATTGATGAAAATATTTATTATTGTTTGTTTAGCTAAATTTTTTCATCGAATGAAGTTAGAAAATGTGAATTCTATTTATACAATTCTTACCTCCTTAATAATCATACTTTTACCGATGGGGTTAGTCATTGTACAACCAGACCTTGGAACTGCAGTTCTTATTGCTATAAGCGGAATAGCAGTATTATGGTTTGCAGGTATTAATTACAAATATTTTATTTATACTATTCTTGGATTTATAATCTCTTTACCTTTCGTCATAGCTTTTTTGAAGCCCTATCAGAAATTAAGAGTATTAACATTTCTAAATCCTGACAAAGATCCTCTAGGTGCTGGTTATCAAATTATCCAATCTAAAATAGCTGTTGGATCTGGAGGTATATTTGGTAAAGGTTTTTTAAAAGGCACTCAAAGTTATCTAGAATTTTTACCGGAAAAACATACTGATTTTATTTTCACACTTTTCTCAGAGGAATTTGGTTTTGTGGGCTCTGCCATCCTTTTAGTAATTTATGCAATTATTATTTATAGAATTGTTGCAATAGGAGCTAGTTCCAGAAGTTATTTTGCAAAGATTTTTTGTTATAGTTTTGGTGCGGCTATTTTTGTATTTATTACTATAAATATGAGTATGGTTTTAGGTTTACTACCTATAGTAGGTTCTCCTTTACCAATTATGTCTTATGGTGGTTCCTCAATGTTAGCAACTATGATTGGTTTTGGAATAGTCATGAGTGCCAGAGTTCATAATCAACAATTGATTGCCTAAGTATAATTTGTCGCTTAACTTATTTGACAGATAGATTGTATATTTTTTTATGAGTAAAAATTTACATGTGGGGATTGTTGGCTCAGGTATTCAGGGAGTATCAAACGCTTTATTTCTTCAAAAAAAAGGTTTTAAAGTAACTATATTTGACAGAGATAATCCAGGTAGTCCAGCGGCTTCATATGGGAATGCTGGCCACTTTTCTCCTTATGCTTCACTATCATTGAATAGAACTGATGTTCTTGCTGACGTGCCAGCGATGTTATTGAGTTCAACAGGTCCGCTAGCTCTGAAATGGAATTATGTGCCAAAAATGTTGCCTTGGTTTTTCAAGTTTATATTAAATACTACTAAAAATAAGATGATGCACACTGCAAGAAACATGCATCAAATTCTAGACTTAGCATTACCAGCGTATGATGAACTTTTTGATGAAATAAATTTAGATGGTCTCGTTGAAAACAAAGGCATTCTTTATATTTGGACTGATAAAGACTTAAAGAGCAGAGAGTTAGAAATTAAAGTCAGAGATGAACTTGGTGTAAAACAACAACTTGTTACTAAGTCTGAAATTCATGATTTAGAGCCTAATATAAAACCTTTTTATCATGCAGGGGTATATTATCCTTACGCAAGGCACGCACGGAATCCTAAAAAAATCTTACTTAAATTATTTGATTTATTTTTAAAAAAAGGTGGAAAGTTTGAAAAGAAAAATATTAATGATATTCAGTTTGATACAGAAAAACCTGTTTTTATTTCTGATGGTGAAAGACATACTTTTGATAAAATTGTAATTGCTTGTGGAGCTTTCTCAAAAAAATTAACAGATAATTTAGGTGAGCGAATTCCACTTGATACTGAAAGAGGTTATCATGTTCACTTCAAAGATTGTGATCATCTTTTAAGTAGACCGGTAATTTTTTCTAATAGAGGATTTGGTATCACTCCTATGGAACAGGGATTAAGAGTAGTTGGTACTGTTGAATTTGGTGGATTAGATAATCCACTCTCCAAATCAAGAATTAAAAATTTAATTAGTAATGCTAAGTATATGTTAGGTGATCTTCCAGAACACGAAGATGAATGGTTAGGTTTTAGACCTACGTTACCTGATTTTTTACCTGTGATGGGACCCTCAAAAAATTATAAAAATGTATTTTATTGTTTTGGTCATCATCATTTAGGATGGACATTAGGTCCAATTTCTGGAAAGATTGTCTCCGGAATGATAGCTAAAGAAAACACAAATCTAAATTTAGATCCTTATAGCTCAGTAAGATTTAGTTAATCAAATGCAAAATACTAAGGCATACATAATGCTAGTATGTGCAACATTATTTTGGGCAGGAAACTTTACATTAGCAAAGCTTGCTTATTTAGAAAATATACCTCCCAACTCACTCGCATTTTTAAGGTGGTGCCTAGTATGGATAATATTACTTCCCTTCACCTATAAAGAGATATTAAAATTAAAAAATCAAATTAAAGGAAATTTATCATTATTTCTTATTCTAGGTTCTACTAGTGTATGTATATTTACTTCTTTTACTTATAACGCTTTAAATTACACTCAAGTAATTAATGCATCACTTTTTAATACCGCAATACCTGTAACAATAATTTTAGTTTGTTTTTTATTAAAAATTGAAAAAACAAATATTTTTCAAATATCTGGATTAGTCATTTCAGTTTTAGGAATTTTAGCTATTATTACTAAACTTGATCTAAATATTTTACTTACCTTAAATTTTAACAAAGGCGATTTATTTATGGTCGGAGCAATTATTGCTTGGGGAATATATTCTGCATATTTGAGAAAAAGAACCTTTGAAGTATCTTTACTTGCTCTTGTCCATATAATTTGCACATTTGGATTAATTTTTCTTTTGCCTCTATTTATTTTAGATATGACACAAGGCAGAATTATTGAGATGAGTAGTAATTTTTTTTATATTTTAGCTTATGTTGCAATATTTCCAAGTATTGGCTCTTACTATTGTTGGGCTGGCGCTGTTTCAATCATTGGGGCAAATCGAGCTGGAATATTTTTATCTTTAATTCCATTATTTAGCACTTTGATGGCGATATTCTTTTATAATGAGCAGTTTCAATTTTTTCACTTGATTGGGGCAATTTTAATTATATTAGGTTTATTTCTATCAAATAAAGAAATTAAAAATGCTTAAAGTTGCAATATTGGACGACTATCAAAATGTTTCTCAACAATTTGTTGATCTTGAAAAACTTGCGGGAAAATATGAAATTAAAATTTTTAGCGAGCCATTTGAGGATGAAGCTGATGTCATAGACAAATTGGCTGATTTTGAAGCATTATTAATCATGAGAGAAAGAACTCCAATTACAAAAAATATTATAGAGAATTTGTCTAAGCTAAAATTTATAATCACCAGTGGGCTTAGAAATAAGTCAATAGACTTAGATGCTACCAAAAAAAGAAAGATTATTGTTAGCGGAACAGAAAGTAATTTAAACCCAACTCCAGAATTAACTTGGGCTTTAATTCTTGGTTTAGCTAGAAATATTAAAGAGGAAATAGATAATATGTATCAGGGTTATTGGCAAACCACAGTTGGTGTTGAACTCAAAGGAAAAATCTTAGGATTAATTGGCCTTGGAAAAGTAGGTTCTCAAGTTGCTAAAATTGGTAAAGCTTTTGGCATGGAAGTAATGGCTTGGAGTGAAAACCTTAATCTTGATAAATGTAAAGAGCTTGATGTTTTACCTTGATCTACAAATGTGATTGCAGGGGCTGGATTGGATGTCTATGAAAAAGAACCCTTGCCAGAAAATAACAAACTAAGATTTTTACCTAATGCTTTGTTAACTCCTCATTTAGGGTATGTAACTGCAGAAAATTATAATATCTATTATAGTCAAATGATCGAGTCACTCGAAGCTTGTGCATCGGGTAAGCCAATCCGTGTAATCGAATAGTTATGGATTTATCAGTTGTTAATCATGAAGATTATTTTGCAAAAATTGGTGATGACCATAAGTTTCCAATAAATAAATTTGGAGAACTTGCAAAATATTTAATTGATAAAAAAATTGTTAAAAAATTTCATCAACCATATCCATGCTCTGATGAAACTTTACAAAGAGCACATTCAGAAAAATATATCCAGGATGTTAAAAACAAAACCCTAGATCAAAATACTATTAAGAAAATTGGTTTTCCATTAGTGGATAGTGTTATTCAAAGATCATTAGTTGCAACTGGTGGAACTGTGCTTGCCACAAAGCTTGCAATTAAAAATGGTGTTGCTTGTAATACCGCTGGTGGCAGTCACCACGCTAATTATGATGGGGGCGCAGGTTATTGTGTGTTCAATGACGTGGCAGTTGCAGCTCAATACTTATTGGATCGTGGTTTAGCTGGCAGAATTTTAATAGTTGATTTAGACGTTCACCAAGGCAATGGTAATGCTGATATTTTTAAGGAAAATAAAAATGTATTTACTTTTAGTATGCACTCTAAGTCAAATTATCCAGCTAAAAAATCAATCAGTGATTTGGATGTAGAACTGGAGGATAATATGGAAGACACACAATATATAAAGGTACTTGAATTTTATATTAATCAATTAAATGAAGAAAATTTTGATTTTGTCTTTTATATTGCGGGTGTAGATATTCACCATAATGATCGTTTAGGAAAACTAAAAATTTCTGATGAGGGAGTTAGAAAAAGAGATGAAATGGTGACAAAAAATTTTTTTTCACAAGGAGTTCCATTGTGTGGTGTTCTTGGTGGTGGTTACAATAAAGATTTTAACAAATTAGTTGAATTACATTCTTTTTTACATCAATCCTGTGCTAAATTAATTAAATGACTAAAAAGAATCCTAATTTAACTGCCGAACAAAAATTAATAATGTTTGAAGATGGCACTGAGCGCGCAGGTAGTAGTGAACTCAATAATGAAAAACGAGAAGGCAGCTATCATTGTGCTAATTGTGGAATAAAATTATTCGACTCTGATGCAAAATATGAAAGCGGATCGGGGTGGCCATCATTCTATCAATCTTTACCTGATGTCTTTGAGACCAAAACGGACCATCTGATTGGTTATGCTCGAACAGAATATCATTGTAAAAATTGTAACGCCCATCATGGACACATTTTTGATGATGGTCCTCAGCCGACGGGCAAAAGATATTGTAATAATGGCGTTTGTCTAGTATTTCATGAAAAAAATAAAAAATGATTTTAAAGTATATTAGTTTTTTAGTCGGTCTAATCTGGTCTTACTCTTTAATAAAGACGCAATCTATTTTTAGTAAAAAAGCAGGTCTTATTTTCAAGATCTTTATTTCCAAAGTCTCTTGGCTAACCTTTTTAGCTGCAATTTATTTTGGCTATAAAAATTTCACAATTGAATATATTTTAATCGGGATTGTAATTTCAATAGCTTTGGTTCATGTGGGATTTATCTTCTTAGGTAAATTTTTAAAGACAAAATTCACAGAAAAGCAATTGCTGCTTGCCAAAAACTTTTTTGAATACTCACTGATTGTGTGGGTTCTTTATTATTTTTTCTACTAAATAATTACCTATTTTGGTCGCTATTGAGTAACTAAACATTGTTTTTTTTAAAAATAGTATATAAAATTTAGTATGTTTGAAAAATTAGAAGAACTAGCAAAAAATAATAAAAAAATTTCTGACTTTCATATAAGAACTGGCTGGCCTTTAGCTTATCGACAAACAGGTGAAATTCACAAAATACCTGATGTCTTAGTAAAAGCTCAAGACCTGCAAGATTTATTATCTACCAATTGTAATGAAATTGAAATGAAAAGATTTCAGGATACTCACGAGCTAGACTCATCGGTAACATTAAGCGGACTTAGATTTAGAGCAAACTTTTATAAAACAATTCAGGGACCTGCTGCAGTCTTAAGAAGAGTGGAAAGTGTAATCCCAACCATGGATCAATTTGATCTACCTCCAGTGCTTTATGATATTATAGATATGCATAAAGGACTTGTGTTAGTAACAGGTCCTACTGGTTCAGGTAAATCAACAACACTTGCTGCAATTGTAAACGAGATAAATAAAACAAGAACCTCAAATATAATAACAGTTGAGGATCCAGTTGAATTTATTCATAAGGATATCAAAAGTATTGTTTCACACAGAGAAGTAGGTAAACAAACACAGACTTTTGCAACTGCTTTAAAAGCTGCTCTTCGAGAAGATCCAGATGTTATCTTAGTTGGTGAGATGAGAGATTTAGAAACAGTTTCTCTAGCATTAACAGCTGCTGAAACTGGACACTTAGTGTTTGGCACACTACATACTAGTGGTGCACCAAGCACAATTAACAGAATTATAGACGTATTCCCACCCGAGCAACAAGCACAAATTCGAGCACAAATTTCTACATCTTTAAAAATGGTCGTAACCCAAAGACTTCTAAAAACTAAAGATGGCCAAGGCCGTTGTGGTGCTTTTGAAGTGATGAAGTGTACACCTCCGATTCAAAATTTGATAAGAGAATCTAAAATACATCAGATCCCAAGCATCATGCAAACTGCTGTTAAAGATGGTATGATCACAATGACCAAATCTTTAGAAGATTTAGTAAAAGCAGGAAAAATAGATGCGAGCGCAGGACGAGAAAATTAAAGGTTTTAACATTCTTGAACTAATTGTTGTTGTTGTAATCATAGGGGTGATTTCAGCAATTGGTTATCCAAATTTTAATAAATGGCGAAAAGATAGAGAAGCTCGTGATGCAGTAGTAAAAATTAAATCTTTAATTGAGGGAATTAATGCACAAGTGCAAAGAGGCCAATATGCATTTGTTCAAGTGCATGTAGAAGAAAGGGAAATATCAACCAATAATAATGGTTTGGTTATTACCTCAAAAGGGATGAGTCCACAAACTCTTGCTGCATTTTTAAATAATGGCGAGAGTGACTGGTGGCAAGATCCAAATAATCGATGCAATATTGATCAAGCAGATTATTGGAATGATGACCCAGATCCAAACGGAGATTTAATAGTTGATCTTGACTCAATTGAAGTTAGACAAATTAAATTAGAAAATGTAGCAACAACTTGGACAGGAGAAGTGGGTGCTGTTTGTTTCGGTAAAAATGAGCGATGGTTTAGTGGAGCTGGGAATCTTACTTCAGGAACAGGGAGTAATGTAATTGTTGATAATTTTCTATTTATTTGTAGTAGAACTAATGCCAGAACACAATGTGATGTTGATGCAACCACCGGACAACCAGTGACAGAACATGAAAATTTGTATGCAATAGAATGGTCAAGATTTGGTAATATAACACTTGAGAAATGGAATAGTAGGGATTTACAATGGGTTGCACAATAATATGAAAAAAAATAAATCTAAAATTTCTGGCTTATCAATTTTAGAGGCTTTGGTATCTACTGCAATTGTTGGAATTGGTTTTATAGCCATATTACAAATGACCAATTTCTCAGCCCAATCAATTACGAACTCAGGGGAGCGAACTAAAGCAAATTATTTAGCCGGAATGATTGCTGAGGATATTATAGGAAGTAAAAATACCTTATTTGGTATTAATTCAGATAGTGAGGATATTCAGTTTGGCCAAGATGGTTCTGTAACATTAGCTAGTGGTGGTGATGCAAGTGATGTTGTTAAATTTTCAGAACACTTAAATACTAATGGTTGGAATGCACAATTAAATTGTGGAGGGGCCACAAATACAACGCTTACAGCTAACGCAGCGAATAATGCAAACCAAGAAAATATTTATGATTCCCAGAATATTGATGCTCCTAGAAATAAACAACAAAAATGGGATTTGATATTTAATGAAAATAGATTTTTAAAATGTAGAAGCAACAACGAGACAAAAAGAGTAGAAGTTTTCTCAGTATGTAGATGGCCTAACTGCGCTAATCAATCAGATTTGGTATTTGATGAACCAATTTATATTGGCAGGGTAGAAATGAGACTCAACGATGGGAGAAAAAGAAAATTTTTATACTTCCAGTCAGATTACAAAATTAAAAAAGAATGATTGATAATTTTATAAGCTAAATGAAAAAAAAATATTTAAAACATATATCTGGTCTAACCTTAATTGAAATTTTAATTGGGATTGTGGTTTCATCCTTAATGATGGCTGCAATGTATACAACTTATTCAATTGTCAATACTACTTACAGCCAAGTTACTAATAAAGCTCAGATCAGCAGATCATCAAGAGATTTAATAGAATTACTTATTAGAGATGTAAGAATGTCAGGATTTAAATATTATCTTGGCCAAAATTCATTAGGATACCCTGAGCAAAGTTATTTACAATTTGTAGGTGGTGCAACAACGATTCGAGATAGTCATGATCCTGTTGTAATTGTCCCTAACCAACTCGGTCATAGTATTAGTGACGCGATACCCAATCCTATACCCAAACATAATGCAACAGATTTATGTTGTGATAAAATACACGTTGTCTATGATGATTTTAATCAACTTGATACACTACAGCCTTTCAAACGATATAAAGTAACCTACTATGCTTTACCTGTTACAGATAATGATGGCTCTAATCCTCGGTATGCGATTTATAAATCTAAGATAAGCTGGGCACAAGCAAGAGATAACCCAACAGGAGCTTGGCCAGCAACTGGTCAATGGGTTGCAGATTGTTCAGAATGTTATTTTAATCAACTTGTTAGAGACTATGTTGAAGATATGGAATTTATTGCTCTCGATAGAGAGGGTAGACGACTGTTACCATCTCCAAGCCCGACATCTCCTGATGCTAGAGATAATTTATATAAGATAAGATCTGTTGATATTAAAATTGCTTTTAGATCTGAAGATGAATTTTATAGATTTGATGCAAGACAGGGCAATGAGAGACCATTGAGTGGATTTGCAAGAACAATTAAAAGATATTCTGACAGATATTTAAGAGACACAGTAGTTGTATCAGTTTATACAAGAAATATATTAGATGATGGGCTTTTTTAATGAATAAAAAAAATCAAAAAGGTTTTACTTTAATTTTGTCACTTGTGCTTTTGTTAGTGATGTCATTAATGGGTGGTAGCTTGATAGTCATTTCCTCTGGAGATCATCAAAGTAATAATACAAGTGATGAATACCAGCAAACTTTTTATGTTGCCGAGCATGCTTTGATTGAGGCTGAAAAATATATAATTAATGAAATGATTGGTCCCTGGATCGATCCACAATCAACTAGAATAGTAGCACCTGGTGCTGGAGCTTCGAATGAAGAATTAGATGCGCATGCTGAATATTTAAATACAATAAACACGCAAGCTACTGCAAATGGTGGATTTGCAAGACACACTGATGCTAGTGCTCCTTGGCCTCAGGGTAGAGGGACACCAGTAAATATAAACACTGGAGCTGATACACCTTGTTTAAATAGTTTTAGAAATCTTATTCGAAATGATGCTGGTGATGTAATACTAGCATTTCATAGCTGGGCTGAAAATTGGAATTTTGGTGAA
>LUMC01000121.1_pt1 | contig 12726 bp, 19 predicted proteins | sample 729671 | NCBI WGS metagenome assembly LUMC01 (sample SAMN03860273, study PRJNA289734) | marine metagenome | biome: seawater column; feature: ocean; material: water; isolation source: Red Sea water column Station 91 - depth 10m | place: Saudi Arabia: Red Sea | collected 2011-10-15 | depth 10 m | reverse complement strand
AGATTTTGATAAACCTTCTAGAATTAGAACAATTATTTCTGCAGATTTTGATAACGATGGTTTTGATGAAGTTTTTATGAACAATATAGCAGAACCAAACAAATTATTTCGTATTAAAGATGATGGAAAATTTGAACAGATAAATTTTGAAGTTGGTCTCGAAGCTAATGGGTATGGAACTGGGGCAGCAGTCGCAGATATTGATAATGACGGAGTTTTAGAATTGTTAGTTGCTCGTGGTGAAAGTAAAGAACAACCATTAACTTTGTATAAAGCCAAAGTTAACAAAGAAAATAAATACCTAAGAATTAAACCGTTAAATAAATATGGTGCCCCAGCGAGAGGAGCTACGGTAACATTAATAACTAATAAAAGAAAGCATTCCAAAACTATTGATGCAGGATCTGGTTACTTATGCCAAATGGAGCCTGTGGCACATTATGGAATTAGAAAAAACGAAAAAAATTTTAAAGTAGAGATTAAATGGACCAATGGAACAAAAAAATTATTCAATGTAAGTGAGTTAAATCAAACAATTACTATAAAGCAAAAATGAAAAAATTTTTAAATCTTTCTTTGATTATATTTCTAATATTATTTCAGCTTAAATCGTTTGCTGAAGAAAAAAACTATCACAAGGAGCTTATTACTGATTGGTCAAGAATATTTCCTGATAAAAATAGAAATGCGGCAGGACCTAAGTTTTTTAAATATATTATAGATAAAAAAATTACTTATAAGGATTTTATCGAATTTAATAAATTATACTGTGCAGTTTCTGGATCTTTGATTGATCCAAATAGCGACTCAGAATTTTTATTTGTTGAAGAAACTAAAACCAAAAAAAAAATTTGTGGAAATTATTATAGATGTTGTGTTCCATGTTCATGTGATCTTATGAAGTACTCTGAAACTCAAAAAATGAAATATGAATTTAAAGATGGCTTGAAGGAATTTTATGTTTTAACTATCAAAAACCCTTGCGATAAACAGGATTTTCCAAACAGAGTAAATAAAGATTATTTTTGTGATGGTAAAAAAATTAATAAATCAGAGGTTTATAGTCTTGATGATCGAATAGTTATAGGTTTGTTGCATAATGGAAAAAGTTGTGAAAAAGATGAAATAGATTTTGTTAAAAGCCATCAAGTTACTGGTAGGTATTGTGAGTTAAGAAACAATACACCTTTAGAGAATTTAGATGCTGGTATGGGAGATATATTCATTAAACTGGCGAGATAATTTAAAAAAAATTTTATTTTTTTTAACCAGTAAATTATTGTTAATAAATTTAACTCGGTTAAAATATTAAGTATTGAACATACTTATTTTACAACATATTAAAATTGAAGATCCAGGTTACATAAAGGATCTAATGTTGGCTGATGGTTTAAATCTTACAACAATCGAACTTGATGAAGGTGAGAAAATCCCAAATGACCTAACAAAATATGATGGAATGTTATGTATGGGTGGACCGATGGATACCTATATGGAAAAAGAGTATCCCTGGTTAGTTGAAGAAAAAAAAAGAATAAAAGAATTTGTAGTAAATCTTAAAAAACCTTATTTAGGTTTCTGTTTAGGCTGTCAGTTATTAGGTGAAGTAGTTGGTGGTAAAGTCGTAAAATCAAATCCAGCAGAGATTGGCATGATGGATATAAATTTTACTGACAATAAAAAAAAAGACATTTTGTTCTCAAAATTTCCAGATAATATTAAAAGTTTACAGTGGCATTCTTATGAGGTTCAGGGGGTTGATAAAAATCCCGATATTACTTTAATAGCATCATCGCCAATAACTAAGTATCAGATTTTTAAATATCAAGATCATGCATATGGCATCCAATTCCATATAGAGATTAAAGATACAACAGTTAATGAGTGGGGTTGTGTACCAGAATATAAAAAGGCACTTGAGGATCAACTTGGTGATGGCGCATTAGAAAAATTTGATCAATCTGCAAAAAAAAATATGAAAGATATGAATAATTATTCAAAAATTTTATATAATAATTTTAAGAGTCTCTTATGAGTAAAAAAAGAAAAAAATTAAAAAAGAAAAATCCAATGGCCAAATTATTGAGCTCACCAATGCTCAGAAATAAAATAGTAAAAAATAAAAAAAAAATTTATAATAGAAAAAAATTCAAATTAGAAAATGAATAATAAAATTTTTGAATGGGCAGGAGTTATAACTGCTATATTATATTCATTATTTGTAGCTATGAATATTGGCATAGAGTTTTTTGGTTTTTGTTTATTACTTATATCTGCAATCCTAATTGGAATTTGGGCTTATAGGGGCGGTCACAGAGGAATATTATTTTTACAATTCTTTTATGCTACTGCAGCAATTATCGGGATGTTCAGGTGGTTTTAATTTAAAGATGATATTATTTTAGGAATATAATTTTTAAAATTAAAAAAACCTTTATTACAATATTGCCATGAATATTGATCGAGTTTTCTATATAAAAAATCTATTTTTAAATTATTTGAATTTAAATAATCCAGGTTTTCACCAACTGTTGGATATAACGCAATAACTTTTTCGTTTATATTTTTAACCTCACTTATATCTACCACTTCACAATTGATAGAATTATTTTCTAATCTTTGTTTTTGATCACTAATTAAAAGAGATTTAAATTTAATAACTTTTTCACTCAGCTTTATGGATCTATTTTCATTTTTATTTGAAATTATATAAATTTTTTTAAATTTATGATTTTGAAAATCTGTAGTTTCAAATGATAAACTATTTTCAAAAATAAAAAGATTTTCATCATCTATATTTTTATTGCTAAAATCTTGTTTAACTATTGAGTAAGTTTTTTCAGAAACTTTTGGAGGAGCAGTTTCATTTAATTTAATATTATTAAATCTATTATTAGTGAATTTTTTAATATTCCACTCGCTCGCTAAATAGTGTTTTCCCTGTGTTTGAATTCCAGCTACCCATCTCCAACCAAGAGTATTAGATGCAGAGTCGCCATCATAAAGATGTTGCATAAAAAATTCTGCTCCTAATTGCCAGGGTAATTCTAATGTAAAAATCCAAATACTAGCAAACCACATTCTAGTATGATTATGTAAATAATTATTTTCTTTAAGTTCTGTTACCCAGTAATTAAAACATTCAATATTGGTTTTTCCATCTATTGCATTTTTGTAATTTTGGTTATCTTTATATTCTTCTCGAATTTTATTTAACTCTGCTACGTAATCTGTCCAAACGTTTGGTCGTAATTCTAACCAGCCCTTCCAATACGTTCGCCATAAAACTTCTTGAATAAATTTTTCATTTTTTGAAAAAGAAAACTTGCTAAGTGATTTTTCAATAACTTCTTTCTCGTTGATAACTCCATGAGTAATATATGGAGATAAACCAGATATATTTGTTCTGTTTTCTGGACCAAAGTCAAAATTTCTTAGTTTGGAATATTCAGAAAGATTTTGTTCTACAAAATTATTTAATCTATTTAAGGCCGCAGCCTTTGAGGCTTCAAATTTCATTTTGATTTATTTTGATTTTTTTTTCTTTAAACCAAGCTTGTCGCTATGTCTTAATCTTAAAATAACAATTGCACCAGCAATTAGAACAATGGCAATAGCTTCATAAACTAATGCTGTTGGATCCATTTCCTTACCTTGAAGAATAATAAATCGTGCTAAAGCAGTAATTGCAATTAACAATGGAAGGGTAATACTAATTGATTGTTGGTTCCAAAAAACTCTTACCATTGCTAGCACTTCTAGGTAAAGAAACATTAATAATAAATCAGCTAAAGTTACCGATCTATTCTCAAACATTTTGTACATCTCTATACCGACTGCAATAACTGTGCTTATTAAAATGATAACCATTAAAATAAGCTGTAAATTTTTTGCTATTTTTTCCATTATTTATCTTTACTAAAAGGCAACCATTTTTCAAACACTGATTTTGAAGAACCTTCATAAGGAATTGAATAAGAATATGGATTCGGACTTGTTAATACTTCAATACCTTTTGAAAAAACAAATATAAACACAATCACAAAAACAAGAACCATTATTTTAAAAGGGTCAAAATTTTTTGTTTTAAAAACACTAGCTGAATTTTCTTCTGCTCTATGAAAATGTTTAAAGGTCATATACACGGCAAAGATTAAACCAATGTGAGCTAAAAAAAGACCAGTCCAACCAAAAACAAAAGTTGTGTATGAAAAAACATATAAACTAAAAACTGTGGTCCATATAAAGCTTAAAACTAATAAAATTTGCAACCTAACAGTTTTAGGAAGAGAACGGAGATCATTTTTACTATCATCAAACAAAATGTTTGCTGTATCTCTCATCCAATTTTTAAGTGATTCCATAATTCTAAGATATAGCTAAAAATAAATTTAACAAACTATAAATTGTCCTAAAACTTATTAATATCTCAGTTTTTTCTTGTGATAATTAATAAATCTTTCAACATTAGATTTATTAAATGTTTTATTTTCTTCAAAAGAAACTTTTTTCATTGAGTATGCATTACTTTTTGTAATTCTAGATTGAATAGTAATATTCCCTTTGTATAGTTTAAGTTTTACTGACCCATTCACCTTATTTCTTTTTTGATCAATAATTTTTTGCAATTTAAATCTCTCTTTTGAATACCAATAACCATTATAAATCAGCTCGGCATATCTTGGCATAATCAAATCTTTTTTGTGCATTGTTTCTTTATCCAATGTCACTGACTCAATAGCTCTATGGGCATGAATCAAAAGTGTTCCGCCCGGTGTTTCATAAACTCCTCTTGATTTAATTCCAAGAAATCTATTTTCAACGAGGTCAACTCTTCCTATGCCATTTTTTCCAGCAATAAAATTTAATTTGGTAAGAATGTTTTCAGGATTTAATTTTTTTCCATTTATTCCAACAGGGTCACCATTTTTAAAATTAATTGAAATAAAAGTTGGTTTATTCGGTGCTTTTTCAGGGGAAGTTGTTCTTTGGAAAATAAATTCTGGAGCTGAATTTTTTGGGTTCTCTAAAATTTTACCCTCAGTTGAGGTATGAAATAAATTATCGTCAACAGAAAAAGGGGGTGCACCTTTTTTATCTTTGGGGATAGGTATCTTATGTTTTTTTGCATAATTAATTAAATCGCTTCTAGATTTTAATTTCCAAATTCTCCAGGGTGCAACAACTTTTATCTTTGGGCCAAAATAGTGATAACCTAACTCAAATCTGACCTGATCATTACCTTTTCCAGTTGCTCCATGAGATACTGCGTATGCTTTAAATTTTTTTGCGACTCTTATCTGGTCTTTTGCGATTAATGGTCTTGCTATAGAAGTTCCTAATAAATAAACTCCCTCATAAATCGCATTACCTCGTATCATTGGAAAAACGTAATCTTTTACGAAAAGATTTTTTAAATCTTTAATTATGATCTTTTTAACACCAAATTTTTTAGCATTATTGATTATTTTTTTTTGATCAATCTCTTGCCCTATATCAGCAGTGTAACAAATGACTTCTGCGTTATAATTTTCTTGAAGCCATTTTAGAATTATAGATGTATCTAAGCCACCAGAATAAGCTAAGACAATTCTTTTTTTTGATTTCATTAATTAACTGCAAGCTTTTTTTGCAGAATTGTAGGCCTTTGTGAATCCTAATAATGAATAATGATCTATGGTTTGTGAACCTTTTTCATTGTAACCAGTAACCATAATTCTTGATCCTTTTTTCATAACTTTAACCATTATGTTTTCTTTTTTATTACTCGTCATCCAAGCAAAACCCTGTTGTTTAATATCAAATTTAAATTTGTTATTTCCTGAAGTTGCTAAAACAGTATTATTTTTGTTAAATTCATATCCAGCAGTTGCACTTATTTCATTAGAAATTTTTTCATTCGGTCTGAAAGTAACAAATAATCTAGCATCTCTTTTATTTGTTTTTGGTGCTTGTAAAACAGGGGTAGATTGAGCAAAACAAACTTTACCAGAACTTTCTTGGATTACTAATGTTTCCCAATCTTTGAACTTACCAACTTTTTTTATATCAGCTAAACTAAATGTAATTGGAATGATTAAAAATAAAAATGTGAAGATAAATTTTTTAATTATGGACATGGATTAGGGTATTTCTTTTGAATTTTATTAATATCATTTATTATATCGCTGTTTAAATTTACATTTACACTTTCTATATTTGTTTTCAACTGTTCCATTGTCGTTGCCCCAATAATAACACTAGTTGTGAAATGTTGAATTTCACAGAATTTTAAAGACATTTGAGTAAAATCTAAATTATATTTTTTTGAAATTTTGTAGTATTCATCAATGGCTTTTTGACCATTTTCATTTTTATATCTGTTAAAATTTTTAAATAATTGCATTCTTGATTTTGCTGGTAATTTATTATTTCTATATTTTCCTGTTAAATATCCAAACGCCAATGGAGAGTAAGCTAATAATCCGCTTTGCTCCCTAATGGAAATTTCGGCTAAACCAACCTCATACGTTCGATTTAGTAAGTTGTAAGGATTTTGGACAGACATCATTTTTGGAAGCCCTTTCATCTTTGAGAGTTCAAGAAATTTTGATAAACCCCAAGCAGTTTCATTCGATAAACCTACATATCTAATTTTTCCTTGTTCAATAAATTTTTTTAAACTTTCTAAAATTTCTTCAAAAGGTGTCCAATCTTTATCATTTTCGTCATGCTCATAACCGTAATCACCAAAAAAATTTGTGCTTCTTTCAGGCCAGTGAAGTTGATATAAATCAATATAGTCTGTTTTTAATCTCCTTAAACTTTCATCTAATGCTTCTTTAATTTTTTTTTTACCAAAACTATTTCCACCACCTCTAATATATTTGTTCGACGTGTTTCCACAAACTTTAGTAGCAAGAATAATGTCATTCCTTTTTTTTGTTTTTTGAAACCAATTACCAATTATTTTTTCAGTTTCTCCATAGGTTTCTTCTCTCATTGGAATTGAATATATTTCAGCTGTATCCCAAAAATTTACTCCTTGGCTCAAAGCAAAATCCATTTGTTCAAAACCCTCTTTCTCTGAATTTTGTTCACCCCAGGTCATTGTACCGAGACAAATTGTACTTACATCTAGATCAGTATTTCCTAATTTTTTATAATTCATTAGTATTTTACAATATTAGTCATTTATTGTTTTTTTTGATATCTTGAATAATTAATAAAAGATTATATATGTTACTGCATGGAATTTAATAAAAAAGGTATTCTAGGAAGAGCAAAAGAGGCTGCACAACAATCAACAGCAGTAACAGATGAAGGCTTAAGAGCCTACATGTTAAAAGTATATAACTACATGGCAACGGGAATCCTTATGACAGGGATAATTGCCCTTATAACTTTCAAAATGTCTGTTGTAACCGATAGCTCAGGATCTATAGTTGGACTAACTCAAGTGGGTAACGCGATCTATATGTCTGGGCTAAAATGGCTAGTAATGTTAGCTCCGCTTGGAATCGTATTTTACATGAGCTTTGGTATAAATAAAATGAGTGCAGCTAAAGCGCAAACAACTTTTTGGATTTTTGCTGCATTAATGGGTCTGTCTCTTTCGTCAATTTTATTAGTTTATACTGGCATGAGTATCACAAGAGTATTTTTCATTTGTTCTGCAACTTTTGGAGCAATGAGCATATATGGATATACAACAAAAAGAGACCTAACAAAATTAGGATCTTTTTTAATGATGGGTTTAATTGGTATCATTATCGCATCAATAGTTAATATATTTATGAAGTCTTCAATGATGTATTTCGTAATTTCTATTTTAGGTGTTTTAATTTTTGTAGGACTTACTGCTTACGACACACAAAAAATCAAAAACATGTATGCGGCTAGTGACACGGGTGAATTAATGGGCAAAAAAGCTGTAATGGGTGCATTAACGCTTTATTTAGACTTTATTAATTTATTTATCATGTTGCTTAGACTTTTTGGTCAAAGAAGATAATTTAAAGTTTTTTCCAATTAATATTACTTAACAAATTATTTAAATCAGACGAATTTCTAAATATTTTTCCATTTGCATCGGTAATTAAGTATTTAAGATTTTTATTTTTTGGCTTAAAATTTTTGCAAATCTTATACAGAGCATTTTCTGTAGTATTTTTAAAAACACTAAAACCAACTTGTTTGCTTGAAATATTAAGTCCATAGTCTTTCCATGATCCTTCAGAAACCATTTTAGCGTATAAGTCTAAAATAATCTTTAATTCATCTTTTTCAAAAAAATGTTTTTCTTCAATATTCTTTTTATTAACATTATTGATTATTAGACGTAGATTATTATTCATTTGTTTTATACTTATTTATTAAACCTATTTGAAAAGCAGTGAATATAAATGTAATTGGTAATAGTCCCCATACTTTAAAATTTACCCAAAATTCTTCAGATTGAGTTCGCCAAACTATTTCGTTTAGAATTGCTAGACCAAAAAAGAAATATATCCATCTTTTATTTAATATCTCCCATCCTTCATCAGTTAGAGAGACAGAGTTACCCATTAATTTTTTTAAAACAGGTTCATTTGTGAAGTACCTTCCAAATATCAGAGCGAATGCAAAGAGAATATTTATAATTGTTGGTTTGACATAGATAAAAACTGGATTATCAAAGTAAATTGTTAAGCCTCCAAATAAAGTAATTAAAACTCCACTTAACAAAGGAATCTTTGGTATTTTTTTTTCTAAAAACCAAACAATAGCTAATGCAATTATTGTCGCAATAATAAATGGGGGAATTGCAATTTTTAAGTCTTTTCCACTATCGTAGTAGTAGTAAAAAAAAATTACTAGAGGTCCAAAATCTGTTAAAAACTTTAAAAAAGATTTGTTCACAGGCAAGATATTAACATAAATAATATTTTCATTGAAACTTTTAATTTTTCTTATTGATTTTTGTTTTTAAATACCCATACTAAATATGATGGCAATTCAAAAAGCTAAATTTTCAATTGGAGATATAGTGAAACATAAACACTTCGACTTTAGAGGTGTAATTTATGATGTTGATTTTGAATTTAATAATTCAGAAGAATGGTATCAATCGATACCAAAAAATGTAAGACCAAGAAAAGATCAGCCTTTTTATCATCTGTTAGCTGAAAATGATGAAATCACATACGAGGCATACGTTTCCGAGCAAAATCTTCTTGTTGATGACTCAGATGAACCAATTAAACATCCTTTAATTGAAGAAATTTTCTCTGGAAAAAAGGGATCTAGCTATTTCAAGCTATCTAATTAAATAAATCACTTTTTTAACACATTTAGCTCAAACCTTTGACACAGCAATTTGCTTTTATGAGGTTAATTCTGATCAAGGGTGCTACTTATTTACCCTTCGTTATTATCTCCCTCTGGCATTCTTGATCAGGCAGTTTTTTCATAATAAATATTATCTCATATATGTTTAAATATTTTGAACCGAATAAAATTTTTTCAATAACATCAAAAGCTCCTAAGTATGTATTATTTTTATTTATTGTCATTCTTTCAATAGGATTAACAGAGGCGTTAATATTATCTCCTGAGGATTATAAGCAAAGTCACTCCGTCAGAATAATGTATGTTCATGTTCCAGCAGCTTGGATTTCGCTTGGAATTTTTTCAGCTATTACTTTTTTATCTATAGTTGGATACATCTTTAAAATAAGAAATTTTTTTTTAATCGCAAAAAGTTTGGCACCATCTGGGTTGGTGTTTAATATAATTGCTCTAGTTACTGGTTCCATATGGGGCAAACCCACATGGGGAACTTGGTGGGCTTGGGACGCAAGAATAACTTCAATGTTAATACTAGCACTGTTTTACATAATGTATCTTGTTGCATGGAGAATTTTTGAAGATAATGACAAAGTATTTAAAGTCACGTCAATTATCACAATTTTGGGAATTATTAATGTTCCTATAATTAAGTATTCAGTAGATTGGTGGAATACATTGCATCAACCAGCTTCAATCAACATACTCTCGAAGTCTTCAATTCACATATCAATGCTGTTTCCATTAATGACAATGACTGCGGCATTTGCCCTATTTTCTCTACTGATTTTTTTAATGAAATATAATACAGAACTGATAAAAATTAAGAATAAAGGGTTAGATAGATTATGATTGAAAATTTATTTTTTATGAATGGATATGGACTGTATGTTTGGTCAGCATTTTCATTTACTTTAGTGAGTTTTTTGACACTTTTTTTGGTCATTAAAATTCAATACAAAAAAGAAAAAAATAAATTTATAGCAAAATTTGGATCTTTAAATTCTGAGAGAGCAGCTTTTGCAAAATCTCAAAGTATCAATAAAGAAATTTTGTCAAATACTTCAAACATTTAACTTTTGAAACATGTATGGGCGAAAAGTTAAATTAAGATTTTTTTTTATATTATTAATAATAACAACCTTAGCGTTATCAGTCTTTTTATTAATCAAGTCCTTAGAGGAAAACGTTATTTTTTTTAAGTCTCCAACAGAAATTAAAACTTTAAGTGAAATTGGTAAAAAGAAAATTAGAATAGGTGGAATGGTTAAAAAAGATTCCATAACTATGATTTCAAAAGAAATTAAATTTATTGTTACCGATTTTAAAAACGAGATAAATGTTGTTTATTCTGGGGTCGTACCGAATCTTTTTGCTGAGGAGAAGGGTGTTGTTGCTGAGGGATATTTAAAAGATAAAAATTTTTTTTTAGCTACAAAAATTTTGGCTAAACATGATGAAAATTATATGCCGCCAGAAGTTAAGGCGGCATTAGAGGAGAAATAAATTTGGCGAGTTTAATAGGTTCTTATTCATTAAGTTTTGGACTTCTTTTTTCAATTTTAATTATTTTTTTTTCAGTTAAAAATTTAAAAGATGCTGAAATCTTAGATAAAAAGATAATAACTTTTACATTTATTCAATTTTTTTTTGTTGTCATAAGTTTTTTTGGATTAATAGTCTCTTTTATTAACTCAGATTTTAGCAACGAAACTGTTTTTAATCACTCTCATACAACCAAACCATTATTTTATAAAATCTCAGGAACTTGGGGTAATCATGAGGGTAGTTTATTGCTATGGTTGCTAGTATTAACTTTGTTTATTTCAATTTTTTTAATTAAATCTAATCAACAGCCAAAAAAGTACAGAATTTTTACCTTATTATTTCAACAAATAATAATTGTAGGTTTTTTTATTTTTTTGATTAAGACTTCAAGCCCATTTAATTATATTTTTCCAACACCAAATGAGGGTTTAGGCTTGAACCCAATTTTACAAGACCCAGCTTTAGCAATACATCCACCAATTTTATATTTAGGCTATGTAGGTTCTTCGATAATTTTCTCGTCAGCTCTTGCTGCCATGGTTACGTCATATGTATCAAAAGAATGGGCAAAGCATATTAAACAATGGGTTTTAGCATCTTGGGTTTTTCTTACATTAGGAATTTTACTTGGATCTATTTGGGCATATTATGAATTAGGTTGGGGAGGTTTTTGGTTTTGGGATCCAGTTGAAAATGTATCATTAATGCCATGGTTTGCAATAACAACTTTACTTCACTGTATTTTAGTTTTGGAGAAGAAGAAAATATTAACTTCATGGGCCATGATATTATCTATTGCAACTTTTGCTTTATAATTGGTTTATGATGTACTTTTTATCGGTAGTTTTAATAGGAACAATTTATCCAATATTTTTAGAAGTTATAACTGCAAATAAAATATCTGTCGGACCACCTTTTTATAACAAACTCATATTGCCTTTCTTAATTCCATTTTTAATAGCTATGGCAATTGGACCAAATCTTAATTGGGTTAAATCAGATTTTAAAGATAAGTTTTATATGACCATATTTTTAATAATATCTTTTTTGTTATCAGCAGTAATAATTAAACAATTTGATATAAATTTCTTGATTAACACAATTTTAGTTACTTCTGCTTTCTTTTTATTTTTTTCTACTTCTAGAGAATTTTTTGTCAAAAAATTTAGAAATATATCTCAGAATATTGCTCATTTTGGTTTTAGTTTATTAATTCTAAGTATTTTATTTAATAATATTTTTTCTAATGAGGTAATTACCAATCTAAAAATTGGTGAAACATTTAAGACTGAAAAATTTACAATTAATTTTGAAAACATTAAGCAAGAAGATGAAAAAAACTTCAAAGCAATTATAGGAAAATTTAATGTACAAAATTTGGATGGCTCATCAGATATCCTCAACCCTGAGTTAAGAATATATAATCAACCAAATATAATTACGAGTGAGGCTGACATTAAAACCAACTTACTCACAGATAAATTTATGACAATGAATTATGTTCAGAACCAGGAATACTTCAATATTAGATATCAAGTAAAACCTTTTATGATTTGGATATGGATTTCAGTAATATTAATAAGTTTTGGTGGCTTTTTAAGTTTTTTTAAAAAAAGATATGAAATCTAAATTTATTCCACTAATTTTAATTTTTATCTTTTTAATTACTTTTGTAATTTTCTTCAAGGGATTAAAAAATTCAAATATTTATACTCCGAGCACCGAACTAAAAAAAGAAGTTCCATCATTTGAGTTAAAGTCTTTTGAGAATAATTCTATTATTATTTCAGAAAAAATTTTTAAAGATAATAAGTATTATTTGATGAACATATGGGCATCATGGTGTGTCCCCTGTAAGGAGGAACATAAATT
>LUMC01000281.1_pt1 | contig 12798 bp, 33 predicted proteins | sample 729671 | NCBI WGS metagenome assembly LUMC01 (sample SAMN03860273, study PRJNA289734) | marine metagenome | biome: seawater column; feature: ocean; material: water; isolation source: Red Sea water column Station 91 - depth 10m | place: Saudi Arabia: Red Sea | collected 2011-10-15 | depth 10 m | reverse complement strand
GTATTTATCTCTTTCAAAAAAAAAGCCAGGTTGCCCTGGCTTAATTTTATTTAGATCGTCCGCTTAAGAAATCGGCTTCTTCATCTGTGTAAGGCCACATTATAGTTCTCCAAGTAACTTCTTCAGTTTCTTTTTGCTCTTGCCTCTCACTTTGGCTTTTTCAATTGCTTCAATATTTGAAGTATCGCCACCTACAACAACTAGGGCTATCATTCCCATAGATGCATGTGGTGTGCATTGGTATAGATATACACCCGGTGTGTCAAAAGTAATTGCAACTTCCTTGTTGTTTTTACTTTTCTTTGGTAACTCCCAACCTTCTGGACCTGCAATGAAATGAACATTGTGTCCTTTGGATGCTGGTAACCAAGTTATAGTATCTCCTACGTCAATGTTTGCAACATCAACAGAGTATACCATTTTTTCACCGTCAGCTCTTTTATTGAGCATGTCGATGTTCATGTCTTCGGCGTAAGCAAAACTTGAAACAAATACTATTCCAAATATTGCTAGAAAAAATGCCGCTACTTTCATTTACTTCTCTCCTTGTAATTTAGCTTTTTCCGTCATGAGTGCCTTTGCTTCATCATGATAACCTTGTCTTGTTAGTTCTGATGCCGCTCGAGCATAACTGGCTATTTCGGCAAATCTTACAATGCCTCTTCCTACACCTGCTAGCCATTCGCAGAATGCACAATACGTCATAGTTATCGCGTTCATTAGTATATTCCTTTCCTCGCTAATTCTTTTTGCCTATTTTCTAAGTCTACCAAATCAAGTGAATTTGCTAGATATGCCTCTACTGCTTTTTGCCTATGATGTGTGTAATTAAAAATGTTTTTCAAGTAGTTTAAAATTTTCATTAGATGTTTTCTCCTCTAGGTACAACGCCTGGATTGGCTTTCATTTCTGTGTAAGCCTGTTTCCAATGCTTACCATATTCTACTTTTGCCCATCTCATGAGCTCTGCGTCGTTATTACCTGGAGTAGTCATCCAGTCAAAAAACTTCGCAAGAATGTCGTTAAGACTTTTCATATTTTCTCCTATAGATATATTTTTTGTGGATGCTTGAGGAAAGCAATACCCCGGAACTTCCCCGGCGGTGCAACTACCTTTGGTAGTCGTCAATCGCTTGTATGGCACTGATGCCGTGCCCTAGTCTTTCCTAGTGTCTATATATGTGTGGTGAACATTGCGTTCAACTGTATTTACCAACTAGGGCAGTAATACTGTCCTAATATGACAGCAAGGCTGTCTTGCAAAAATAACAATAGTCCTATTTGAGTTTTGCAAGTATCTGTTCTTTGGAAAGTTTGTATCCACTTTTCTTCCAAAGGTCTTTTGCTTGTTTAAGTTTGTAACCTATGTCAGGTCCAGGCTTCATTCCTAGTTCAATAAAATCTCTTCCAAGCACAGGAAACTCCGGTGGATTCCAATCTGCAATTTGTCTTGCTACTTGAAAATTGCTTTGGAACTTTAAGGTCATTAGAAGTTTTTCTTTTGAAATACCATCTACCAACATGTCTTTGGCTGTTTGCAAATCAATCTTTTTATTCTTGTAAGCCAACATAAACTGCAAAATGGTAGCTTCGTCATTGCTCATTCTCCATTTTTTTACTAGACTGTCGTTGTCTACCAGCATTGCTAATCTAGATAGGTAACTATTGGCATCATCAACAACAATTTTACTAGCCTTACGAGCATTGCCGACAGGCAATCCTATAATACGAGCTACTCCTGTGTCGTTCATTGCATCTAAAATTACAATAAGATTATCAGACATAAGAATCTTTTTTGTTTCCATCCAGATTCTTTCAGGACTGATCTTTTTCAATCCACCTGCGTTGGCCTTAATAGCATCTAATGTGTCTGTATCAAATTTTGCACTAGGTAGTTTACTTTGGAATCTAAAATAACGTAATATTCTTAGGTAATCTTCTTTGATTCTTTCAGCAGGATCTCCTACGAACTTGCTTGTTTTATCCTGTAAGTCGTCTAATCCGCCTGTGTAATCATACAGTCTGCCCTTGAAGTCTAAGCTCATTGCATTGTAAGTTAAGTCCCTACGTTTCGCATCTTCTTCCCAACTGGTAATAAAGTCTACATCTGCACGTCTACCATCTGTCTTAGTGTCAGCCCTAAGGGTTGTTATTTCATATTGTTCTGCATCAATAACGGCAGTAACAGTTCCGTGCTTGATGCCTGTTGGAATATATTTGATGTCAGCTTTTTTAAATAGCTCTACCATTTTATCTGGTGTGGCATCAGTTGCCAAGTCAATGTCTTTAGGTATTTTTCCAAGCAATAGATCTCTGACTGCACCTCCTACAATTCTAATAGAATGTCCTGCCTTTGAAAAAATAGGCTCGAGAGTCCTAAGTTCAGGAGTGATTACCTTTCTTAGTTTACCCGGCTCTATGGTTTCAACTTCATTTGCTTTCATGATATTATATTTATTTGAGGAGGCTTGTAACTTTCCAAGGAGTAAAACAGACGGTGCCAAGACTGATGTGATCTGCTCCTGCATTTTTATATCTTGTAACATCTTGTTTGTTCCTTACTCCTCCACCTGCAATAATTTCTACATGTGGATATTCTTTTTTACAATAATCTATTATCCTCAACGTGTGTTCAACAAGCACCTGACCGCTCAATCCTCCCTGCGGAGTATAAAGTGTGTTACTTGCATGTATATGATTATAACCTAGTTCAACGATTTTGTCAAGTAGTTTATTACTCGATGTAGGTGGAACTTTCACTATACACCATTTACCTCGCATATGATTAGGAAATAATTCAAAACCCTCAAATGCCGTTGTGTCCTCATGTGATCCAAGGTTTGGACAACTGATGTTTAGTTCTATGTTTCTATCTGGACTAATCATTTTAAGTGCAATATTCCAATCTTGTTTGTCTATTGCCGCGATGCTTAATACATCATCATAAGAGGTTTTAAACATTCCATGTTGAAGTCCTGGATTACGTAATCCTAATTGGTTACGCCATACCCTACCTTGGTCTGTCTTTACGTACCGTAATGTTTTAATGATTTGTTTAAAGAGTCCCGGCCTTGGTTTAATTGTCCAAGTGCCGGTAACTCTAGTTGTGTCTTTGAATTTAAGATAGTTTCCAAAAGGAGCTGAAATAAAAAACAATTATTTCAACCATGCTATCTTTTCGCCAGCTTTTACTCTGCGTTTCTGTTCTTCAACTGATCCTGGATATCTCCAAGCCCATATAGCCACAAGTGCCATAAAGCCTCCACTCCAAGCTACAGCCTTAATGTTTTCAGTTGTAAACCATAAGAACGCAAGAGATGAAGCCATAACAGCGATCATCAAATATTTTCCTTTAGTAGGAAATACTTTCTTCTGTACCCAATTGGTAAGAAACGGTCCAAAGTATTTGTGATTGTATAACCAATCATGCATTCTCTTAGAACTTTTGGCAAAACAATATGCCGCGAATACTAGGAAGATAGAAAAGGGAATGCCTGGAACGATCACACCTACGTATGCCATTCCTAAAGATGCAAAACCTAGTCCCATCCAAATGTATTTTTTAAATTTACTCATGTAATACCTTTCTTAAAGCATCGACAAGCTCACTTATCATTGCGTCTGTATGCAATGGGGTTGGTGCAAATCGAAGTCTTTCTGTTCCCACATCCACTGTTGGATAATTTATCGGTTGGCAATAAATGTTATGATCATTCAATAACGTATCGCTCAACTGCTTACAACGAACAGCTTCTTTTATCATTACAGGAACAATGTGGGTATTTGCATTAGGATGCATTTCTATTTCATATTTTTCTAGTTTCTTTCTTAGCTTCCTAACCTGTAATTGATGTTGTTCGCGAAGTTCGTTATGTGCCATCACATATTTTATACTTGCTAATGCTCCGGCACAGATAACTGGTGATGTGCTTGTAGTAAAAATAAAGCCTGAGGCAATAGAGCGGATGGCGTCTATGACTATTTCATCTCCCGCAATGTATCCTCCCTGTACTCCAAAGGCTTTGCCCAATGTTCCATTGACAATATCTATTTTATCCTGTAGGCCAAGCTCTTCTAACTTGCCTCCACCCTGTTTTCCATACAAGCCAACGGCGTGTACTTCATCGATATATGTAATGGCTCCATATTTTTCTGCAAGGTTGCAAATGTCGAGCATAGGGCTACAGTCTCCATCCATGCTATACACGGATTCAAAAACGATACAAGGCGTACCTGACACTGTTTTCAGCTTCTGCTCCAAGTCGTCCATGTCATTGTGCGTCCATATTATTTTGTTAGCACCACTGTGTCTTATGCCTTGAATAAGTGAAGCATGATTTTTGCTATCACTTAAAAACACAATGTCGGGAATGATCCTGCTTAGGGCGACAAGAGTCCACTCATTTGCAACGTAGGCGGACGTAAAAAGTAAAGATCTTGGTTTGGCATGTAGTTTCGCAAGTTGTTGTTCTAATGCAACATGGTAATGGCTAGTCCCTGCTATGTTTCTAGTTCCTCCCGAACCACTACCTGATTGATCAAGAGCTGTGTGCATTGCATCCAAAACAATTTTGTTTTGGCCCATGCCAAGATAGTCATTAGAACACCAATTTATGATATTCTTGATAGCATATTCACTGTACCATATCGCTTTAGGAAATTCTCCTCTTTCCCTTAGGATGTCATTGAAAACTCTGTATTTGCCGTCACTCTTTAGATTGTCTATTATCTTTTGAAATGGCTCTTTGTTTATCATTTACATACTTCCGATACTGTTCTTGATCAATATATGTTACGGCTCCTATGAAAGGATGGCACACGTTTATTATGCCAGCTTCGAGATTTTGTTTCTCAAGCTCGTTTACACTGGTCATCCATTCCTTAAGCCATTTAAACATATACATTACTTATCCGATAAATACATTTGGGAGACGCAAATGGCAACCATTAAATGCAAAGGATTAACAGGAGTAGTGTTTGATTTGACTGTAACTATGGGTTCAACAACCATGAATGGATTAACTGCACTAGCACAGGCAGTAGAAGGACAGGAAATAATCACTGCCATGTATGCAGAGATTATTGCAGACAAGGACAAGACTATAAATCAAACTAACGATGGTGCGAAAACACTAACAGCCGCCGGATTAGCAGAAGGCGATCTTGTTTATTGTATTCCTAGATACTCAGGATCAAACGGTTTCAAAAGACAAAGACAAGAAGAAAAATTAAGAATTGCTACCACTAAAAGAAAAGGTTTAGCGGCAGGTGATACAAATGCTACCTATTATAGAACAAGAAACACAAAACAAAAAGGTAGGTTGGCTACACTTTATAGTGCCGGAAACAATAATTCTGGAGCACTCGTTGGTAACACTGGCGCCTTGGTTGCTGGGAGACCGTGGTCATAATGGTAATAAACGTGACCGTAAAGGCAATAAGTGGACACAAGAACAAATGGACATAATCAATAGTCCTAAATAGATTAACCCCTAGCATTATTTCTAACACTAGGGGTTGCCGTGTGTATACTATCCTTTATATAGAAGCTATGCTTCTGTTAGTTAGTTTTTCTTATTACTATTCTCCACAAAGTCGTAAAACTTTTGTGCAGTTTCTAATATTTGCTCCACACCTGGAATATCGGGCATTGAAACCTTGGCAACAACTTGATCACCATCTTTTCTCTGCTCCATCTCCCAACCTTGATACTTGAAGCCATATTCCAAAGCACACTGGTCTTTGGCCATTTCTAGTATCTTTGTGCGGATTTCGTATCCGTTCTTATTTGTTTTTACTTGGGGTGTAAATGACTTCATAAACTCAGCCATTTCTTGGGGTGTCTTAAACATACTTTTCTCCTTCTGTGTTTGTGTGTAATATTATTTATATGTTTAATCAGTCTTTGGCGTTAGAAATGATGTAAACTTGTTCCACAAGTCTTGGACTTGTGTTTTATTTCTAGCAAGTTGATCTTTACCTTCCGCCCAACTGTTCTTTTGAAACTCAACAGTGTCATTCCATTCAGTAATAACAAATGTCTTAACCTTGTTGAAATCCTCAACAGGATCTGCTTTTGCATGATTGAACACCATCAAAAAAGAAAATGCTACAATCAATACAACGAACAATGTTGGTAAGTTATCTCTTATTTTCATATCTACCTCTGTAGTTGGTTTTACTTTGTTGCAATTAATATAACAACTGTTTCGGTAAACGTCAACCTATTTTGGTTAGATACTTGTACCTATTCTTTGTGGTATAGGTCCAAAACCTGTTCCTGCAGAAGTAATGCACCATATTGGTGGAAACCCTTCAGGAGTAAACTGAACGACCAATGACCAAGATGTTGTTTTTGGATTTACAAATAATGTAAATGGACCAGGTTGTAACATTCCGTCTGGCCTTAAAACAAATGTTCTACCCTGTGCTACTGGCACTTCCTCATAGTTTGACAGCATCTCCGTTACCTTTTCAGGTGGACCGCAGTCAATCAAACTAGGTAGTCTGAACATCTGATCAAATATTTTAGGATCGAACTCAGGTAATTCTTTTTCAAGCTCGGGTTCTGGTGTTTGGGTATTACTTTCATGTTCTGTGGCGAAAGCAACTGTGCATAGGCACAACAAGACCGCAAACACAAAAGTTTTAATTTTCATTGTGTCAATCTCTCTATATAAAGTATTTAGTGCCTAATGGCTACCGTTGACGTATAAAAGGAAGTTATGTGCTACTATTTCATCTATCTGATGTTGAATGCACAATTTTTCAGCAGTTGAGTTGCTTTGATCTCTTTGATCGTATAAATTTAAAAGAATGTTTCCATCATTCTGTGACTTGCTAGGTCTATTGAGGCTTTCCATTGTTCTTCTCCGTCTGTGTCAAAAAATATTTGTTTGTTAGGATCAATGACTAACCAAGCCTTGTGTCTGTAAATCTCTGTTTGTAATTGTGGGATCACCCAGGTACTCATTCCACTCATTAATCTCCAACACTTAGGCAGGTTCTCCATTGCTAATTTCTCAAGCATGAGTTCATCTGAACTTACAAGCAATCCGTTCTTGGCATCCAAAGTGTTAGTTGATGACCAATCATCAGTATGTATCATTAGTAGACTCTGTTCACTCACAGGTCCTCCTCTATATAAAGGTGCAACGGCCCCGCTGTTAATAGTGCCTCTCAGCTTGTTAACATCGGTAGTTGTCATGTTTGTGGGTTTGTTTAGGATCAATCCTAGTACGACTTCACCTTGTTGTTCGTAGATATAAACAACACTCTTCTGGAAGAATGGATCTCGCATAACATGGGGCTTTGCTACGAGAAGTTTGCCTTTGAAATTGTTGTCCATGGTTAACTCCAATCAGGTAGTGGTCCGCCATGTGTTTTGCCCTTGATCTTCTTGCCACCTACAGTAATTCTTCTCTTTCCTACCTTGTGGCTCTTCTTGCCTTCTCTTGATCTAAGTCCTTGTGACTTACAACTTGCTAAGGCGCTGGCCCCTAATGCATCGTTGGGACGTGAAGAGCGACAGAGCTCCTTAGAAGCCTGCCACTCTACGTTTATTTCATCATCTAATTCTTTGTTCAGTTCTAATATCTTCATGCTATCTATATTTATCTGCAGGACACATCATCTCCTCCTCTCTTTGGTGGCTTGGTATAGAGAATGTAAGGGCTTTTCTTGTGCCTTTTGTAGTCCCTATCACTACCTCTCCAGACTTTTCGAAGAACTCGATCTTTGTTATCTTTGCTTTATTCTTGTTTTGACCAACAAGAATTTCGTCGCCTATTGCTAGGCTCAAATCAAATGTATTCATTTTCATTGGATTCTCCATGCGATGTGTCGTCCTTTCATTTTACTTTGGACACAAGTATTTAACCATTAAAGGCCCCGCTGTTATGTATGTGGTAAATATAGTTATGAGATACCAATTAATTTCAGATGACATTGGTAACTACCTGATAGTGGACACCTGGCGAAACTGGGTGTTGGCTAAGGCTAGCACCTTGCAGATGGGTGCTCGGATATGCCAAAACCTCAACAAGCGACTTGGAACTAAAGAATACTTGAACAAACTTCGCCAAAAAGTCTTGACAGATTAATCTGTATATATTATAATGTAGAGGAAAGTTAGAGATTGCAAGGAGAATCACAATGGATCTTTATCTGACAATACTTGGAGTTGCCTTGGTGATAAATGTAGTTCACGTGGCAGTGACAGGTCAACCTTTTATGATAACATTACCATAGGCAAGGTACATATATGAAAAAATTTATTTCACTGATAGGCTTATGTGTGGTGCTCACTGGTTGTAGTGCTACTCATAACACTGGCTCCAATATCACTAACGAGTGGTGGAACACTCCTCTGTTGAAGCAGGGCCTTAAACCTTATGATCCACCTGATGGTGATTGGATCTTTATCCCCAACGAGATAATGGCCGGTCATAAACAGGCTGAGAGACTTCAAGGTTGGACCTGGGAAACATTGGCTGAGAACGGCAAGCCACCTGTCTACTAAAATCTTTCAAAAAAAAATTACCAAAATAGGTTGACATTTATGTCTACTGACTATATTATATAGATATAGTTAGGCAAACAGAAAGGCAAGAGGGTTCAAAATATGTTTTATATTTACGAAAATTCATCAACTTATATTATAGGCAAGCCAGACAGAAATGGTGTTGCAAGACCAGACCATAGCCAATCCTATAAGACTATGGCATCAGCCAAAGCAGGGCTCACTCGAATTGCAAAGGCGAGCGGATTACTTAAAACTGATCCAAATTATCCCCTTTATAGATATAGCATCTGTGAAGCAGAAAAGTTTCATAGAGATATAGAAAAGTCCGTGAAGAAGAAAAATCTTATGAACGGCAAAGAGTTTATGGAGAAGGTTAATACTCCATATTATTGTTCACCATCATCAGAAACCTATTGGAGTATGTAATATGGGATTAGAAACTTTATCAACAGTTGAAATTAGAGAGCGATACCATAAGTTAGGTAAAGATGTGCCAAATATGTTTTGGCAACATGGAACCATGTGGATCGACACAGAAGACACAGATGACCTCAGAATTATCAAAGAGGTCATGGAAGATGAGGTCTTGAATCAAAATTTAACCGTTGACTTTAATTTACTAAAGGCAACAGAAACAGAGCCATGGGACCAATGGGCCATGGACATTGTGGAGAAATAAATGGATATGGCAATGATGGTTGATATGGTGGCGAGAATGACTGCCAATGAGAGGCAATTTTTTATTGAAGAGATGGAAAAGAGATTTCCAAATCTAGTAGATGATTTAGGGAGTTATATATTTGTCACCCAACAAGAAAGACAACCGGAGATGGACATCTAATGGCGGAGATTTTTATTTTCATTTCCTATGTTCTAGGTACTGCCATGGGAATCTACATTGGTAAAACAAAGGTAAAAAATGTTATCGAGAACACAATCGACAACCTGATCGCACAAGGTTTCTTGAAATACAAAAAGGACAAGAATGGTGAGATCGAAATCATGAAATGGAATGAAAGATGAAATATTTACTGGTAGCAATGGTTTTCAATCTGCAACCCCTTACCTATAGTGATAAGGCGACTTGCGAAGAAGCGAGAGACATCCTAAGAGCAGAAGCACCATTAGGACAGGCAGGCAACATTCTCTGTATCCCAAAAGGTGAAGAAGATGTAGACCAAGTTGACAAGATGTTCAATAATTTTATTGACTTGGTAATAAAGCTCGAAGAAATCAACCAAAAGAAGTTGACAAAAGAAGATTAAGATCATATACTATTAAAATAATTAGGCAAACAGAAAGGGCAATAACATGGCAAACAATTTGGTTACAAAGGCGGTAGAACTTATCTATCAAATGGAAGGCACTCAATTACAAGAAGTCATTGAGGCTGTCCAACTCAAGCGACAGTATCTAGCCAAACAGGCTATCAAGAAATTCGTTATAGGTGACATGGTTCAATTCACTTCAAAGAGAACAGGTGGCAAAGTGAATGCCACTGTTGAAAAGGTGAATAGAAAATATGTTATTGTTTCAACCCACATCGGTGGAGAAAAGTGGAGAGTACCTGCTTCAATGTTGGTGCATCTAAAAGAGGTAGCATAATGGGTCCTTACTCAGAAGACGTCCAATTTAAACGAGCGGAGGCAATCAAACGCCTCCTTGAACAAAATCCACAAATAGATCCTCTCTATAGAGGTATGTGGGAAAATAAACTTAGAGCTCTTGCGAAGAACGAAACCGAATACAATTGGCGAGTTCGAAGCCTTTATGAAGGTATGAAGCGAGGGCCGGTAATTGAATATTAGGAGGTCATATGATTAAGATAATTATAGGTGCTGGAATCGGATTCGCAGTCTTCTATCTCTATCAAAACCCAGGAGACATCACGGGTATGTTAGATGCTATGAGAGGCGGAATTCATTCAACAGCCAACACAATTTCAGATTTTACTGCCAAATAAGGTTGACTTTCTAAATAGTTGACCTTATACTATAAGGACAATGAAGGAGAAGGCAATGTTGACAATCGAAACTATTGAGCCGGGTAAGAGTTATGCGGCCAAATTCAAGTTAGAAAATATGCCTATGGACGAGTATGGTCGATTAGGCGGACAATACAGCCTGGCAGACTTGCCAGTGGTTAAGACGGGTACCTACGAAGGTTTAGGTATTTTGATACAGAGGGATTCAAAACAGAAGTTGGTTAAACTTCAGGATGAAAAAAGCGGAAAAGAATTTGTCGTTCCTTTCTCAGACATTTGGGATGTCGACGAAGTTGAATGGAATGACCCATTAGGGAATAAGTAGATGAAAGACACACCATTAATCAATAAGGCTAAGATGTTGGCTGGTAAGGCACATGAAGGGCAGATGAGAAAGTATTCTGGAACGCCTTACATCGTTCACCCAATTGAGGTTGCCACCATCGTTCAGTCAGTTGATCATACAGATGAAATGATCGCCGCCGCCTTGTTGCATGACGTGGTGGAGGATACTGAATACACCGTGGCTGATATTTCTAAAGAGGTCAGCCCTAAGGTAGCAGAGTTGGTAGAAGGCTTGACAGATGTTTCTAAGCCAGAAGATGGCAACAGAAAGATTAGAAAGGCCATGGACAAGGATCACTTGGCGAAACAGAGTGCCGAAGTTCAAACTATCAAATTGGCTGACGTGATTTCAAACTCACAGGATATCAAAGCCAATGACCCAAGTTTCGCAAAGGTTTATATCGAAGAGATGAAAGCCTTGTTAGAAGTATTGGACAAGGGAGATAAGACTTTATATGCCAAAGCGAAAGAAATTGTCTATTCCTCTTAGAGAGGATAGAATGGTCCAACAACAGATTGATGGCCCCTGGCAACACATGGTGGGGGTCATCTTCCTAAACCAAACAGGAAGAAAACAAGTGAAAAGAACTTTACCGGCTTTCCTAAACAAATGGCCTACGCCCCGGAAGTTCTTAAAGAGCAAGACAGAGGATGTAATTGAAGTGATAAAAGAATGTGGATTCTACAATCGACGTGAAAGAACACTTCGACGCATGACCGAAGACTTTATGTCTTGGGACGGCAACGATGCCACAGACTTATACGGCATTGGAAAATACGGCTCTGACTCTTATAGGCTGTTCTTCAAGAACGAACTGCCCGAAGATGTAGGCGATCACGAGCTTCAAAGATACGTCAAAGAAGAATTTCGAATATCATAAAACAACAGACACAACAGGGCCTCTAGCTCAATTGGTTAGAGCCGGCCGCTCATAACGGTCTGGTTGTCGGTTCGAGTCCGGCGGGGCCCACCATCTGTTTTATGAAAGGAGAAAGATATGAAATGGATCAATGTAAATGAAAGACTGCCCGAAGTAGGAGAACCGTGTTGGTATTTCTTTGATGTGGTAGGAAGCCATAGGGGATTCTATGGCGGGCTTTATGAAGATGAAGAAGGAAAGGTTTGGCCGGGGATGTCTATATTCTATTGCGACTATGGATTTCTGACTGGCGATGTCACTCACTGGCATCCGGATCAGGAGGAACGTCCGAACGATCCTGTTCTTCATTAAGGTTTTGTGGTCCTGTAGTTTAACGGTAAAACACCCGGCTTATACTCGGCAAAGTCTCCAGATTAGAGAGCGATGGGGGTTCGAATCCCCCCGGGACCACCAATCTTTTCTGCCAAAAGTGTTGACATTACCCATTAGAGGTGTTATAGTATAAACATAATAAGGCAACAGATTAGGAGGGCACTAATGGAAAACATTTATTATCACAGTAAAGGCAGATACCAGGCAGATTACGATCGTTTGGTAGACTTGATGCCTATTTCAGGTCAAAGCGAAACAGTCGCAGGTGAGCTGATCAGGGCTGTCAGTAAATTAGGTCATGAACTTTATAACAACGGCATGGGGAATAATTCTTCAGGTTGTGTCAACTTTTTACTCAGCCAGAATGCAATCAGCAAAGACACCTATAACACTATCTATCCATTGACCAGAGGCAGATTGTATCACGGAAATTACCAAGGTGATGCCTTTCAATTGGCTGTTGAGAGTGCGGTGGATCAGACCATTGAGTTGATTAGATCCAACCCAGAGTTAGAGACTAGAAAGAATTCAGTTGATTGTCACGATTTATCTGATGAGGAAGAATTCTATTGCGAATCCTGTGATGAACCCACAGACCATGGAGCTCTTTGTTGGGACTGTGAATATGAAGAGGAGAGAGCATATGGATAAGGCAATGTTTGAAAAATGCAAAAGAGCCTCTTTCATAAAAC
>LUMC01000115.1_pt1 | contig 12948 bp, 19 predicted proteins | sample 729671 | NCBI WGS metagenome assembly LUMC01 (sample SAMN03860273, study PRJNA289734) | marine metagenome | biome: seawater column; feature: ocean; material: water; isolation source: Red Sea water column Station 91 - depth 10m | place: Saudi Arabia: Red Sea | collected 2011-10-15 | depth 10 m | reverse complement strand
GCGATTTTTACCTTATACAATAAGAAATGAGGATATTTGTAAATATACCAAATCAATTTTAGACAATGTATTTGACCTTAGATTACCTCTGCATTTTACGGAGAAAGAAACATTGGCAGTGGCAGAAGGCTTTGCAGCTTTTATGCGAAGATTAACTGGTAAGGGGGTAGCATTAAAATGACTTTATTTGACTTTTCTAACAAGAGAAAAAAACTTGCTATTGATTACCCAGACTTAATGGGTAAAACAGTTATTCGTAGCTTTGATGGTGCTAAATTTAAATGTGTAACCATACAATACGGAAAAAATACGGAAATTTTATATGTAAGCATTTTACGTTGCGTTGAATTTACAAACATAGAAACAGTAGATGATTATGCAAAAGCTGTTGGCAATAAAGCTATATTTATAAATTGGGACGATTTTTTTCTTAATTATGAATTTTCTGAGAAAGAATGCGAAACAATTTCTGGTAACAACTTTTCTAATAAATGAGTGATTCAATTAAATTAAGAAGATTAAAACAAATGCGTCTTGCAAATCTTGAAAAAGAGTTACTTGACAATACTTTAAAAGGCTATGACCATTATGTTTTTATAAACGAAAGAGGTAAAGCACAACTTGTATCTAATGAAGGTCGTTGGGTTGTTGAACATATAAAAACAGCCATAGTTAAATTTAATTACCAAGTTGATGAAACCAAGAAAAAACTTGTAAAAGACTTTTCAGATGCAGAAATCCAAGCTTACATAAAAAAATACGAAAGCTAATTATGAATACAAAAGAAAAAATTTCTGCTGCAAAAAAACGTATTAACGAACTAGAAACACTTATAAGGTATTGGTCTATGAAAAAAACTATTGAAAAACAAAGACTTTTTCAAATTACTTAAAAAATCTTTTTTTAAATCTTTTTATAAGGTTAGGTTTATTCCTTACTCTTTTAACCACATTTTCTGCTTCTAGTTCTACCAACCTACCAAGAATAGAAGCAAGAAAAACATCTTGATGCATTTGGTGTCTTACTAAATGTGTACAGTATCTTTTTATATTGTCATAGTCTTGACTTTGCATAATTTCTCTACAACGCATTTCGACAGATAATTGCAACTCTGCTGGTGCTTCTTCTATCTCTATGTTGAGAAATTTTTTTACGTTCATTTACTTGGAAATAATTGTTTTTCAAGAATGTCAACAGCCCTATCATCAAGAGTATTAGTTGTTTGTTTACAAATAGCTCTTAATAAATCAACTACAAGACGTTTTACAGTAGTAGTTGTAAGAAAGGTCATTAAGATTGGTTTTAAAATTTTAATCATAATTTATTGTGTTACTTTCCAAACATAACAGTATTTGCTAAATTTGGCACATACTACCCTTAAGCGGTGGTCATCTCGTCTTTATTCTGGGTAGTATTTTATGACAGAAGAACAAGAAGAAAAAGAAGGTACTGATTGGGCAGAAATCTTTGGTCATGCTGTCCGATTTATGATTCTTTGCTGGTCTTTGGCAATGATGACTCTCGGATATATGGACAAGATTCGTAATGATGGTGCGTTTTTGGCCGGCTTAACCAGTGGGGTTTTAGGCAGCTATGGTATCTCCGTTAACAAAAAGAAACCTACAAACGCTGCTAAGATAGTAGATAACAAGGACACAAATGTAGGAATCAAATGAAAAAATTATTTGCTTTGTTATTGTTTTTCCCATCAGCTGCATTTGCTGATATAAAACAGGAATTTGTTACATCAGCACAAATAACTGTTGATATGCCATATGTGGTTACAAATAAGGTTGGAACTACATATTCATTAAGTGGTAATAATATTACACCATCTGTAACTGTAGGAGATACAACAACATCTGGAAAGATTGGAGGGATCAATGTTGGCAGTTTATCTGACGGGGTGCCAGCAATGATTCAAACAGATACATCAATAACAACTGCTGGTTCTTCCTTTAGCAAAACAGAATCTGTAATTATGGGAGATGCTACACCATCTGCCGTAACTCCTAGTTCGGGCATTGCATCATTACCAGTATTAGGTGGACAAACTACTATTGGTTCAGGCGGTACAGCTGGCTCACTTGCTTTAACGTCATTGAGTTCTGGTGTTCACACCTGTACTGCTGGTGGTTCGGGTACAAGTTGTATCGGATCTACAAAAGTAACAATTACAATAGATTGAATGTTATTAGCATTAGTTTCTGCTTTATTAGCAATTTTAATTTATGGCACTTGTTCTTTTGCATTATATAAAATTTTCATTTATAGGAATAATAGTTATATGGATAGATTTCGCAAACGCAACACCTGTGGTTCCACAGTTTCGCTCAGGGTCACAAACCACCTCATCAACAAGTCAAAGTGTTATAAATGAAACGATTACATCATATCAATACAGAACTGGTTACTCATATGCAGCAAGTGGACATAATATCGAAGCTGAAACAGGATATATCAACCCTACTGCTACAACTCAAAGCACCCAAACAGTTGGAGGAGTAAATTTTAGTTGGACAAGTCCAAACCTAGAAGAAGTGCCACGTTGGAAAATTGCAACAGATGGAGCAGCTTTTTCAATTCAAGAAACATTAATAACCCCCGGATTAGACACAGTTACAAACATTACAAGAACCATAACCACATCAACAACTTCAGAAACTACAAGTACCTTTGGGCAGTAATTTTATTTTTACTGCCTATCAAAACATTTGCTAACACAACTGTCAGTTCTCCTCAATCGCAAAGTACAGGCGTTGTAAATAATAATGCCACAATGATAACCCCATCTTCACTACCTCAAAACAGGTATTCTCAAGGAATAGTTTGTACTTCGCCTAGCCTTACAATTACCCCATATTTAACAGATGCTTGGTCATTTAATCGACCTATTGAAACTGTAACGAGACAAGCCATATATGATGAAGATACTGGGGAAATAAAGTACTATCAAGAAACACCACGCTTTGAAAAAGACAACTACAATTTAAACTACGGAATAAGTATGCAGTTCAATATACCGCTCGGTAATGGTGGTAATTTATGTAAAAAAGCAGCAAAGGTAAATATAGAAGCACAAAAACTTCTTATAAAGAAAACACAATATGAAATAAGTTTGTTTAGGTTAGAGCAATGTGCCAAGCAAGCAAAACTTGGGGTTAGTTTTGTCGCTGGTAGCCCTAGTGCAGTAACTTGCCAAGATATTGTTATAACAGTACCTCCAAATCAAGTATTACCACACAAACATATAATTAAGAAGTAGACGAGCAACGGGTATTACACTCATCTACGGATATTTATTTTACTTTATTTTTTTTCTTAGTCAATTTAGTAATAATCTGTTTTACAAGAGGTTTTACAATATTAATAAGAATCGGAGTGCTAGCGGCAACCACAGCAATAGCAGCAGCATTAGTAATAGCAGGGACATTAGGAATGTATTGCTCGGTAAAGCTGGTGTCCTCATACAAAGTAATGCATTTGCTTCCATCTTCGTTTAATTTATGCCCTATGACACGTTCTAGTCTTTTATCGTTACGAAAATCCCCAACACGTTGATCTTTCTCTGGGTCAGGGCATTTTATAAAAAACTCTTTTTCTTTCTCAACTTTTTTTTGTGTAACAGGTGGTTTTGGTTCAGGTATTTCAGGATCACTAGATGTTATTGGTGTATCCTCTGACATTATTAAATTATTTGGTTGATAATTCATTGGATTGAAACTTGGAAATGGAGCATCACAAACAGTAAATACACCATTAGGGTCATCAAGTAATAAATTTCTATTTCCAGTATTTTTTATATCTCTATGTTGATATGTACAAGCTGGAACATTTATTGTTAGTGGAATTATGTCTACTGGCTTTGTAAAATCAAATATTGGTTGTATTTGTATTTCTGGTATTTGTAAATCTGGAATACTCATTAAAGAGGCATTGCAGGGTAAGTTGTTTTTGGTATCTGCAAAGGTATTTCTTCCATCATTTTTTCTTTTAAATCACCCATAAGTTTGTTTTTTAAGTCTCTTTCAAACTCAGGACTTTGCATATAGCGTATCGCAACAAAACCAAAGGCAGCCATTGACCCAGATAGCAAAAGAGACAATAATGAAGCTACTTGGCAAATTTTATTAAACATATGTTTAGAGATGCATTTTTAAAGGCACTTATGCCTGTAACTATTATAACTTTCTGCGGAATCTGTGCATTAGCACCCCTTTATGTGGGGCTGTCAATAATTTCTACCAAGGTACACCAGAACTCTCAGTAGGAGTTTTTGTTTTTGCTATTTGATCAGCAACAATTTTTTCTAAACGTGTAACTTTATCAGCACCTAAAACAGCTTTCGCCCATGCAACTGCATTTTCCTTAGTAACACTTTTATATTCTGTAAATGATGAAGAATCAGGATCAGCTATTCTTACAGAACCATAAACATAACCAGTATGTTCTCCATCAGCATCCGAAGCTGTCCAGTGAACAGTGGTAATAACATCAGATAAACTTCCGACAGTTTTTGTTACATCTAAATTTGTAACATCCCAAGTAACAGCCATGATAATAAATGTTTAGTTTTATTTTACTTTGATTCTACAGCCTGAACAACATTAAGTTTTTCTAGTTGCTTTAATGCGCCTTGATCTTCGATAATTGGTTGCATTAACTGATTTTTTTCTTGAACTTTTTGATCTATTTCTTTTTGAAGCATTTGTGCTTTTGCAATATTTAAATCAAGACGAGTTTTTGTTTCGTCATAAAGTTCTTGTGGTGTTGCCATAAAATTTATTTAATTTATCTAATTTTACTAAGCTGCTTCTAATACGGCAACTCTTGACCGTAGTGATTGCAGTTCTTTTACAAGTAATGGAACAAAACAAGCATAATCAACAGTTTTTGTTTTAAAATCATCTTCTCCTGTATGTACAGCATGAGCAAAAACAGGTTCTAATTCTTGTGCAACAAAACCATATTCTTGATGCTTACCATTACTTTTCCAATCAAACTGTCGAACCTTAATTGCATCTATTTTATTGGCAGCATCATTTGAATCTTTAATATTTTCTTTTAATCTTTCATCAGAACTGGTTGCTAAAGATGTACTTGAGTCATCGTAGTTTAAACCACCACAATAGGTACTATTATGAGTAAAAAATATACCATTAACAGCACCTGAGGCAGTTTTCCCAATAATAATTTGATTACTTCTTATCTCAACACCTATTCCTTGTGCGTTACTTACAGATTTTCCAACTAAAAAATTTCCACCTGAAGTAATTCTACATTCTTCAGTTTCATTTATTCCAAATATAATTCCTCTACTAGTTGCATTAGTATAAAAATTGACTGCTGTTCCGTCTAAAGCTATTGCTGCTGAATAACCGTTTCCACCAACTTGTAGCTGACCACTAGCACTAGAATCCATTGAAGTATCAGTATTATCATCACAACCAATTTGTCCAGAAACAAATAATGTTGTGACTGGGGTTGAAGTAGTGCCTAAAGTTAATTTTCCAGTTTCATGTAAAACCATACGAGTTCCATGATTTGAACCAAATAATAAATGGTCAGTATCGTGGTCATATTGAATAAAACCTTCCAATTCAGCATCACCTGAGGTTCCATCAGAGAAAAATATATTACCAGTGCTAGTTGTTCCCGATCTAATAGTGATTCCAGTAACAGCTGAAGTTGCAACTGTTAAATCATCTGCTGCAGCAGCACCTTCAGTAGTAGTACCAATTAGGAATCTTCCATTTGAGTCGAACCTAGCAATTTCACTTGAATTTACTCCAAACGCCAAAGCCCTAGATGTGGCATTAGTATAAAGGTGCATTGCTGTGCCATCTAATGCTATTCCACCTGAGTAGCCATTTGAAATACACTTTAACTGTCCACTAGCACTAGAATCCATTGATATATTTGTTCCTGTATTAATTTCAAGTGGCGGTGTGATAGTTACGGCATTATTGTCAATCTCAACTCTTTCAGTGCCTCCAGTGGTGACATTTAAAACATTTGAAGATGATCTGAATACTCCAGTGTCCAAATCCGACCTAAAACTGAGGCCGGGAGCGCTCGCAGTGCCATCTTCAAGAGTTAAAGTTCCGTCAAGTTGGAAAAGTTCTATCCAGCCATCATTTGCAGAATTTCGTATCTTCATTACGGCGGCTGAAGTATCAGCCCACCATTGATAAGCATATTTTGTTGCCGGCTCTGAAGAGTTTGAGTTATTACTTACGATTGCAGCAAGAGCATTATTTAAATCTGTACGAAATGCCGCCCCTGATTGGTTGGCTATAACATAATCATGTGTTGCCATTACTTAATCCTTTTAATATAAGTATATGATAGTTGATAACTTAAATATAAACATATTTACCCTCCTTTACCAAACCCTATTGCTGTATATCTAAAATTTAAATTTTTAAAATTATTACTTGAATCCCTAACCTCTACTACAAACTGTGTTCCTGTAATAGATGTAATTTTAAAATAATCACCAGTTACAGCACCTTCTAATGTAATTCCTACTGTTGGTAAAAATGCAGTGGTTGATCCCCCAAGAGAACCAGTGCCTGTGAAAAAAGGATTTTTGAAAGTTACTGTTTTTGCAGAGGTTCCTGATGCAATAAGACCATTTGTTGCATCAGTATTACCAACACTTGTTTCTGACCTCTGTTTAACACTTGCTTCATATCCAAGTTCTGTAACATTTATATTTTGTGCAGGGTCACTTGACTCTAATTCACATTTAAATTTAAATCCTCTAGCTGTATATTCGCCATTTGCAAAAGTATTAAATTGAGTAAAGTTTGCTCCATAGGTACAAGAAGTTCCGCTAGATATTGTTGCACTAGAATCTGCTGTCACTGTAAATGTACTTCCAGTAATTGTTTTTATTTCATAGTTTCCATCTGTTGCACTTCCAGAAGTAAAGTCAATAATAACTTGATCTCCGACAGAATAACCATGTCCACTTTTTGTGATAGTTATTGTTGTACCACTTTGTTCGTAAGTGGCTGCTGTTGAAGTTGCAGTATCTAATTGTGTTGTAGCAACAAGTAATTTTGCCCCGACATCTTCTGCTAAAGTTCCATCAAATTCAGTCCAAGTGTCAATATTAGCAGTCCTTGAATCAATAAGATCATTTGGCAAAAGTCCAGAAGTTACAAATCTTCTTTTAAGAGTAAGATTAAAAATGCCGCCCATTTCAACAACATTTTGAAATTCATAGGAACCACTTGAAGCGATAGGACCGGCAAAATCGATATTTGATAAATCATCAATATTTTGTGTTATATCATCAAACAACAATGTGCCATCTAATAATAAACCATCAAAATCTGCGTCATAAAAAGTATTTGTTTTATTACCTTGAAATGGCGGCGAATCTGTATCTTCTCTTTCTGTTAGTATTATTTGATTTGGTTGTGGGTCTGGTTGCGTAACAATTATCCTTGCCGCATTGTTTGATCTGCGTCCACCATCATCAAGAAATTTAATACTGTAAGTTCCAGTTAAAGCAGGGACTAATGTTTCGCTAATATTTCCAGAAAGTTTTGGTATTATTTCTGTTGAATTACTAAATGTTGCAACAGCAGGGTCAACCGATGGCGTATGCCTTACCGAAATAGAGCCTCCGTGGGTTACGTCAATGTCCGTTGCAGGATTAAACCTTAACCTAACAAATAAATCTGAAACAGGTTCTATTGTTAATCCTGTTGGGTCTTCTGGTAATGCAGTTTTTCCAACAGCGTTAAAAGTAAGATTGTTTGAAGTTGCAGAAAGTTGGCCTTCAATGTTGTAGCTAAAAACTTTAAACTCATAAACCCCAAGTTGACTATTTAAAATTTCAAAGTCAGGACTTGAAATTTTTGTAGAAACAAAGTTTCCATTGTTATAACGATAATTTACTTGGTAATTAATAACTCCAACAATAGGCTGAAAACTTAAAACAATTTTTGATACCGCCTGATTGTTTATAGGAACAATAGTTTCAACAGCAGAAAGGTTTGAAGGAGGTGGTTTTATTTCATTTAAAACTGATATAGTTCTTGTTGGTAATGATGAACCATCTTCAATAAAATCATATTTACTTTCAACATATGAAAGTGCTGTAATTGAAAAATTTATACCATCTTGTTCTTCAACAGTAATAACTCTAAATTTTTGCGCCTGTACTGTTGTATTTGCTAAAAGCCAAACAGTATTTACATTAGGAGTCTGGGAAAATGCAGAACTAACAGTTACAACACCTGCGGAAGTAATACTGGAAACATCTTTTGTTTCAACAGTTCCATCTGGTAAAACAACACTTAAAGTTGGAGAATTAGTGGTTGCTAAATCAGAAGCATTAGCATCATCAATAGTCATTACTGTTGTAGATGCAACAGCAGATAATCTTCCACCTCTTCTAACGCCAGCACGTACAGGGTCAGCTATATCAATAATTGCACCCGGCCTTACAACAGCACCAGCATCTATTGAAGTTGTAAAACTAACAAGTTCTGATTCATTTTGTTCTGCAAATAATATTGTTCTACCTAATCTTGCAGCTTGGCCTCTTGATGTACAAGCAAAAGCCTTTACTTGTTTTGTAATAATTCCAAACTTACTTTGTGCAGTTGTATCATCTACAACTTCAAAATCTACATCTTGGCTGTCCATATTAAAGTATGAAACAGCAACAGCAGTATGTCTTTGTTTCAAACTACTGCCAGAATAACTAAAACCTTCAGATGAAATATTGCTTAGATTAAATAAATAGCTTGCTGATTTTGGCGAATCTTGAGTGATCGTAATTGAACCAGCAGTAAAAATTGGCATACATCGCATTACACCAGCAAGTTCATTAATAAGATCAAACGCTTCACTTGATGATTGAATATTTACATTACAACTAAATCTGGCTTCCTGTCCTCCAAGCCCATCATCAACAAGAGTGTTTGCAAACTTACTGGCAGTTACAAAAGAAAATAAATCAAGATTACTGTCTGTTATATGATCTCCAAATCCATATCTTGTATTTGTAAGAACATCTAATAAAATCATTGCTGGACAAGAAGTCCAAACCGCCGCGCCCATAACGCCGTTAAAAATATAACCACTTGGATAAACAATTCGGCCTGTTGCAGAATCAACAGTTGGGGTTCCAGAACTTGAAGCGCCAGCTCCCGGAATCCTTACTTTGATACCACGAATACGGAATTTCCGGCTAGGAATAGAACTAAATTGTTCTGAATCTAATCTTATTGCGTTATAGGCGGAGTTGGCATATGTAGAAGCATCATCAATTATTTCTGAAAAACTTGTCCATTGAAATGAATTTACTGTACTGCTTTCAGTGCTATCCGCTGTAATTCTTGTAACTCGTATATCAACAGGAAAAGAACCAGTTAAATTAACTGAAAATTCTTTTTGATATGCATCAGCGGTTCTTCCAGTAACAGTATCAGTATGAACGTCTGTAAAACCACCAGAATTATATTGAACAGAAATTTTAAATTCTACTGTATCACCTAATAAGTCTCCTTTATCTGTTGCGACTTGTATTTGTGGAAATGTTATTGTAATTTTTACACGATCAACATTTGTATTCGTAATTTGTCTTGTTACTGGCGAAGATGTTGTTACTGTAATTCCGACAGGTGTAGATGAAGAAGAACTTTCAATACCATCAATTTTTGTTTGGTTTGCAGTTCCATGTCTTGAATTAAATGTTACATCTTGAAAATTAAAATCAACATCTTGTGGATTTGTTGATGACGCTGACGAAGTTAAAATCGGTGTATCGTTTAAAAATACATCTTTGAGATATGCGTTTTTGTATGCTGTAGATGTTTTGTCAGTTATACCTTCTTTTGAAGCTGATGCACTCCCTTCAATTTCACCCTCAGAAATTAAATCTAAAAAAGTTACAAACTGCTTACTGTGTAAAGTATCAGGAGTTTTTGTTGGTTGTGGAGGTGGAGAAGATTTTGAACCTCCACCAAATGAACCACGAATAATTTTTTTATTATCGGTCATACTTGTACCTGTTCAGTGTCTATTGAAGAACTTATTACAACAGAACCAGTAAAGATTTCGCCATATACTAAAGGAACTGGCGTTCCAGCCCTACTTGTTTGTTGTGTACCACTAAAACTAAAAGACAATCTTGGATCTTGTTCAGAACTAAATTGAGGCATTTTAGGTGTAGGAAATAACATATCACTTACACCGCTTAAAACTAATCCAGCACCTATACCAAAAGCGGCTTTTGCACCTAAACCAGCGGCGGCAAATCCACCAGCACCAAAAGATAATGGTGCAGTAAATAAACCACCTACACCAAAACTTAAAGCAATTAATGCACCACCAAATAAAGCTTTACCTATACCACCAGAACCAGATATTACAGGAACAAATTTAATATCAGATTGCCCTACAGGAAAATGTAATTCATCAATATTAAGATTTTCTTTGCCTATTAAAACTTTATAATATCTATTTGCCATATGGCTTTCTAACTCTGGAAAATTATTTACAAGAAAACTTACAGCTTGTGCTGTTGTATTAACTGCAGCTTCTAATTCTTTATGACCTGTGATTTTTACAAGTTCGCCATACAGTTTTATTTTACGCATCATAGCGATAACGACCCCCTGTACATTTTAACAACCAAGGATTGTATGGTTCTTTACAAGATAGTCTATCTCCTAAATGATGTAAAACATCACCATCTACAAAAATTCCAACATGATTTAAACCTTTACCTAAAATACTCATTGCTAAGACATCGCCATTTTGTAGTTTTTCATCTGGTGCTAATACACGAAAACCTGCTGTAATTAAATAATTATTAAAATCTCCATCTTCTTTTGATTGTGGATTTTCATGAAATATCTCAGGTGTAAGTGGCCTTGTAGCTTTTTTAAAAGTAATTCCTTTTTCTTGTAAATACCAATCCTCTACCAAACTTAAACAATCAGAAACACCCCAAACCCAAGTTCTTCCAAGTAAAGGCGGTTTAAATCCACAAGGCTCATAATATCCCCAAGTTTCTGTTTTAGGATTAACAATATACCAAGGCAAATTTGAATCTTCACAGCTTATTTTATCGGCTTCTGAAGCAACAGGCGGTGTAATTGGGTGCGAATGTACAATTCCAATAATTTCTCCAAGTTCATCTCCTTTTACAAAATCTTCTGGATTCATAATGAAACATTGATGTGAAGTCATTGACAAATTTTGACAAGGAAAATATTTTTCTTTACCGCGAATATTTAATAAAAGACCGCAAGATTCTTTAGGGTCTTGTTCCTTAGCGTGAAGCAATGCGTCATCTTTCCAAGTCATTAAACAGCTAATCCAATACTAGGAAATTCAGCCCTTGTGCATTGTCTTTTTGGCGCACGAACACCAATAAGATCAATAGGGGCAGCTAATTCAAAAACAACGACATCTCTTGTTTCTTGTGATTTTCTATCAATAGAATATATTTCTTGCGGAAATTCAGCGTTTGGGTCTGGTGTTCCATAGGGATTTACATTGCCAGCAAAATTCACAGCATCAATAAATTTCGCAAGAGTTCTTATTCTTGTTACTGTTGCACCTGTCAAATCGTTACCAGTTGTTGTTTCGTTTACTGTTAAAAGTATTGATGTAATTGTTCCAAGAACATTGCTTACAGTTAAAGTTGGTCTTGGTATCTGGCCTTTTTGATACGCAAAGCCTTCTGCTTGTACAGGAAATCTTTGGTATGTATTACCAGCCCAAACAATTTCTCCGTTAGAATTTAAACTTGAACCAGCATGAAATCTATATGTTGTGGCTGACCCATGTATGGCAGAAGTAGTTGTTAATGTAAATAATTCAATAATTGATGAAGGATTTATTGATTGAATATCACTAATAACACTAGAACTCATGGTTCAAATACCTCTCTAAATGTACAACTTAGAATAGCTCTATTATTGTATGGAATTGTTTTTGTCCAACTTTCACATACATATTTTTTAGCACCAGATACAGTTACAGTAACATTGCCACTATTTGTTGCACTGGCAGCAGCCGTAACAGTAAAAGTATTTTGGTCAGCAGCAGTAGCAACAATAAATGTACCATCTGTCGCAGAGCCAGAAGTGTAGTCAAGCGTTACAGTTTCACCAATAGCTATACCATGTTTAGTTACAGAAATTGTAACTGTGGTTCCAGATTGGCTGTAGGTACCTGTTTTTGATGTACCTTCTCCTGTCGGTGTAAAAGTAAAGCTTGCTTGGTCATTAGCTCTACTATCTAAAAATGCTTCAATTACATCTGCATCTGTTTCTGACTCATTAAATTGTACAGTAAATACTTTTGGGTTTTGATGACTAGCTAAACCAAATAAGACTCTGTGTTCGTAACCATCTGCAAAACGAACAAGCCTTTTTACTGGTTGTGACTTTTTACTAAAGCCAACATATGTAGGAGTAAATGATGGAAATGTAGCCATTATGCAAGTAATCCTCCGGGTCGTTTTTCTTGTACTAACTGAGCCTGTATGGCAGCAGAAAGAACAAGACCAAGCTCTCTGCTCTCTTGTTCATTACCTTCTACATTAGAACCTGATGCATCTACATTAACAACAATATTATTTGTAACGCCACCACCAATACGATTATTTGGAATTATTGTACCAGCAGTTGAAGGTACAAACAATTCTGGACCTTTCTCGCCCACGACAGAAGCTCTACCAACAGGTGGTCTACCACCATTAGCAAATCCGGGCAAATTAGAAAATATACCAAAGCCTGTACTTTTTAAAAGTGTATTTATTCCAAGTCTTAATAATGAATTCGCCAAATCATTAACAATAGATTTTGCTGCCTCCCCTAATGATCTTGTTCCATTTATCGCACCAACCAAAGCATCAGATATTTGTGAGCCGATTGTGTCACCTATCTCAGCAAAAACATCACTTAAACC
>LUMC01000193.1_pt1 | contig 12961 bp, 20 predicted proteins | sample 729671 | NCBI WGS metagenome assembly LUMC01 (sample SAMN03860273, study PRJNA289734) | marine metagenome | biome: seawater column; feature: ocean; material: water; isolation source: Red Sea water column Station 91 - depth 10m | place: Saudi Arabia: Red Sea | collected 2011-10-15 | depth 10 m | reverse complement strand
ACCGGGTGGTTTTGAAGATGAACGATACCCCCAGCGAACTTCCTTGATAGGTTTATCTTTATTTTGATCTTTGATGTATTGTAATATTGCGATTGCATTATTCATCTTTACTTCAAACTTACTAGATGTATCTGCTTTGTTGATTGTTTCTTGTGCCGCTAAGATGTCTTTTTCATGAACGCATTTTAATTTTTTAGGATCTTGATCTAATAAAAATTTATGAAAGTCTTGTGGATTCTTTGCATTATACTTTTTTTCAAATGCAATTGCAGGAAATAATTCTGTGATTGATGAATTAAGAGTTGTCTCGGCCATGCCACCTGATACAGGTTTGACCATAATGCGAAATGCTTTATCTTCGTGTGTGCCGTCTATAGGATCAACACTTGAAGAACCTGAACCTATCTTCGCTTCTATATCTTGTTGTTTAAGATTTCGTAAAATCTCGTCTCTATCGTCTTCTCTATCTTTTGAACGTACAATAATTACGTCACGCTTTGAACTAGATAACTTTTCACTTCTCTCATAATCTAAACCTATAAAAACCTCTTTAGGTAGATTAGTGTTTTGCTCTGCAAGCGTGTCGTTTAAATTGTCTCTAAAGTCTTGAAACCTCATCATTACTCCCATGTATATACTAAAATAACTATTTAGTCAAGGAGAAACTTAGGAATACCCCCATTTACTTTCCAAATTTGGTTTTTATTGTGAAAATCTGCAAATTCTTTAGCCTTTTCTCTAAAGTTAAATGTTTGCACTACTCTAGGTTCTGCATGTTGTCCACATGAACCTTGCATTACTTGAAAGATATAACCTCTACCTTTCTTTCTAGTCTTTACAGAATACTCTATACTAGAACTGGAAGTCTTGGAACTTCTTGTACTTTTCTTCGGCGCTTTCTTCTTTCGCCTCTTTAAGGTTGTGTTCGACATACTTGGTCTCCTCTGGTTGTATTATATTTTGTGCTTGTTGTTCAATATCAAACAGTTTCATTCTTGTACGGTCTACACCAATCATAAATTTTCTATTCATGGTTGGATCGTTATATCTGTTCTTTAATTGTTTGACAAGCATTTGTCCTGCCTTTTCTAGTTCTTCACTAGATATCAACGCAAACATAAAGTCTGCTGTTGCTGGAAGCCCGAAGGATTCAGAAGTATCTTCTAAACCTATGTCTGTTGAAACGAAACCTGATCTGGTCGTTTGTGTTGCCGTCACGATAGGCACATCTAATTCTACAGCCAAACCTCTTAATTCTTCAGCGATTGCTTTGATATAGGTATAACTGTTTACATTAGAACCTGCCTTAAATCTTGATGAGGCACATATATTAATATAATCAATAAAAATAATATCTGGCTTGAATGTTCGTTTCAATGCCAATTCATTTACTAAGGCACGATAATGATTTGCACCTGCACTAGCAGTTGGATATTCTTTGATAATTAATGTGCCTGTAGTTTTAGATTGTAATTGTGTAATTTTATCGTTGAATAGTTTTTTATTCAACATATGTAAATCTTCCATAGAAATGTTAAGTAAGTTTGCGTCTATTCTTTCAGCAATTCTTTCTTCGGCCATTTCCATGGTGATATACAAAACATTTTTGTTTTGTGCCAATGCACTTGCAGCTTGATGACACATAAACAAAGTTTTACCAACACCTGTACCTGCCAATGCAACATTGAGAGTTTTAGTTGGTAAACCGCCTTTTGTAACTTTATTGAAAAAGTCTAGATCAAAAGGTATTCTTGTTTCTCGTTTATGGTAATAGTCAAATCGTTTTTCTATATCCAGTAAATAATCGTGCCCCACAGCATTATCAAAACTAACAGACAAAGCGTCACGGAGTATTTCTGGTATAGCTTCTGGAGTATGTTTTTTATCTTTTCCATCTAATATATGTATGCCTTCCATAACTGCATTATGAACAGCACGATCTTTACAAAATTTTTCTGTTGTATTTACTAACCAATCTAGGTCAACGTCTTCAGGATTAAGAGAAGTTATAAGAGATACTATTTGTTTATATTCATCTTCATTTAGGTCTTTACGTTTACCTAAATCAATCTGTAACGTTTCTTTAGTAGGTCTCTTATTATATTGAGATATAAACTTTTGTATTTCAGAAAATACAATACGCTCATTACGATCTTCAAAATATTCAGGTTTAAGAAAAGGTAATACTTTTCTTGTATAATCTTCGTTATGTATTAGATTCCTGAGCGCTGTTCTCTCTATCTTTTCCGCTGTTACCATTTGTATCCTTTTCTACTTCGATTGCTAATATGTCACCAATGACATCTATAAAGTCACCAGAATCCGTATTACACTTGTTAGGATTCTCATGTACGTTATATTCAAATTTAAGTCTTAACTTATCACTCTTTTTATCTTCAATAGGCGAAACTTTACCATAAGTATAAATGACATCTTTATATACACCTTCTTCTATTTTAAAACCTGTCAAATCACTTGTTGGGTTTTCTTGGTAACTATATTTCGGCGTTGCCATAACTATACTCCTTCTTTGCAGCTTCGTCTATTTGTTTTAGTATATCGTCTGTAAAATATTTTTCAGGATCGGAATAGATTGATTTTGCATATTGTTTTGAACCATCTGGTAATTCTATTCTTGTTGAAACTTGTTTAAAGATACCATACTTGCAAGCCAAGTCTAGTAATCCATAATATTTATCTAAACCAGTTTCGTATCGTAATCTTACATCAACCATCATGTTTTCTTTTGATAGTCTAGATTTTTGCGTTTTACAATGTATAATATTACCTATGACCTCTGTGCCTTCTTTTTCTTTTTTCTTTGAAAGATAAACAATAGTTGAGGCAGCATATTTTAAACCAGAACCACCACCCATTTCTTTTGTAGGCATATATGCACCAACAACATCATAAGTATGATTAGTTATAACCATAGGCACTTTTGCACGACCTAGTTTTAAAGTCAACACTCTAAATGCAGCTTTTAATACTTGTGCTCTAGTCATATCTCTAGTTTCTTTACCATCTGCTGTATCTTCTACTTCTTTTGTAGTTGATAACATACCAAGACTATCTAATACTAATAATAATGGTTTTCTATCTGCTTCATCTTGTTCAATGTATTTGTCTAATACTGTTAATGATTGTGTTCTAAATTCTTGTACAGTTGTTACTGGCATGATAATCATTCTTTCAGTATCAATACCACGGTCTTCAATAAGTTGTTTTGTTAATGCACTTTCACTCTCAAAGTAAATAACACCTGCGTCAGGATTACTATCTAGAAAATGTTTAACCATACCTAATACAAAAAATGTTTTACCTGTTGCACTTTCACCTGCCAATGCTGTAATTTTATTAGATGGTATACCACCGTGAATACTACCAGACAATAAAGCATTAAAGTGATATGAACCTGTATCAATAAAGGTATCTACATCACCTGCTTCAACACCTTCACTTACAAGTGAGGCATATTCGTTTCCTGTTTCTTTAATTATCTGTTTTAGAAAGTCCGGCATTATCATTCTCCTTTTGTGTTTTTTGTATCATGTATTTTAATTTTTCATATATTAATCCAACGGTAGTACATTCTTCAGGACGTATAGCACCTCTTTGTAAAGACGCTGCGATTATCTTTAACATTGTATTATAATCTGCAACCGTAAGATTTTGTTTGTTCATTTGTTCTAAAAGTTCTTTCATTATATCAGGTCTCCTATAGTTTGTCAAGGACTTTCTCATATATAGAATCCGCTATTGCTTTCATCATTAACGGTGGTACCATTCTACCTATTCGTTCTGCCCTCTGGTTCCATTTACCAGTTAATATAAAGTCATCTGGTAAAGACATTATTCTTTTCAATTCACCCAAAGTAAGTTTTCGTGGTTCGTTCCAGTGAAACGCCCCAGCATTTGTTTGCCCATTACCCATTGCAGTTAGTGTGGGTGCTGGTGCAAATTGTGATACACGCTTAAGATTAAAATGATGACCCTTTGGATGATAGTCACCACCAGTCAATACTTTTTTTGGATTGATAGGCATTTTACTACCTGTATCTTTCCAGTATGCTGTTTTCACAAATTTTTCTGTTAGTTCTCTTACTTCTTCAGGATCATATTCTAATCCTTCTAATGCGTCTTTTAAAGGTATAACTTTATCATTTGGTTCAGGAAAGACATTTTGTATTGTCATAAAATTTAACCCAACCTTTTCTGTTATATCATTTCTTATACCAATAAAAATAACTCTTGTTCTTGTTTGAGATACACCATAGTTTTTACTGTTCATTACTTGCGAACAAACATCATAACCTATCTTCTCAAACTCATTTAATATTTTATTGTAATATTCTTTTGCTTCACCTATTGTTAAACCAGCAACATTTTCTGCAACAATAACTTTTGGTTTTATCTCATTTGCTACTCGTAGAAACTCAAAGAATAAATCTTCAATGTTTTCTACCATCATACCATCAGAGTATGATTTAGTTTTACCCCAACCATCAGAATGTTTACCACCTGAAGAATGAGATAGTTTACCTGCCACACTAAATGCACTACAAGGTGGCGAACCATCTAGTATATCTATATCAGTTGTACCAGCAATATCTAAAAAATCTTTACCAGATAATTTTTTTATATCGCCTGGTAGTATTGGTGTGTCTGGGTAATTTCCTCTATATGTATTTTGTGCTTCTTCAACAAATTCATTTATACATAAAATTTTTCCACCAGCAAGTCTATAACCTGTTGATGAACCACCACCACCTGCAAAGGTAGAGATAACATTAAATTTTTCTTGTTTGCTAGATTCCCTAACGTCTTTTAATTTATATATCATGCAAAAAAATCCTCAATCGTATTGCTATCAGAAGCGTCTATCTTCCAGTTGATAGCGTCAAGTATAAATCGTAAAGGTTCCATAAATGATTTTGTAAACTGTTGTTCATAATCTATGAGACCGTGCATTTCAAATTCTTTAGGTAGTTTTGCCATAAAGGTTATAACATTAGCATTCCAAACATTCTTTCGTAAATGCACAAACTTACCTTTATCACCTTCATAGAATTGTTGAAACTTATGTGATATCTTTTTTGTTTTCAATAAATGATTATATAACAATGCACCTTTAACATGCATAGGTGTGCCTTTCTTGTAGATGGAAGTGGTATCACCATATTTGTTTACACCATTAACACTACGAGGAAAAGCAATGTCTTCTGGTGGTAATAATTCAAAATCTCTACGAAAGTTTACAATAAACTCTTTCATTTCTTTTTGGTCACCACCCATGATAACTTTAAAACTTTCTTTTAGTTTATCTCTACAAGGTAAAGGTGTTGATGTTTTTACAGCCTCAATACCCATAATCTTTAATTTAGGTTCTGGATATTGCACACCTTCTGAATTGTGTACGTTTAAAATATATCTTTTCTTTGCTGTCCAGATACCTTTATCAGCAATTGCCTCTCGTTTCATAACCATTTTATTTTCATAGACATTCATGTAATTACCTAGTTCGTCATAACACTTTGTAATATATGGTTCTAATCTTTCACTACAAAATTTATCTAATGCTTTTACAATTTTATTTTTATCAGTTGCACCTGTCATTTTTACAAGAGGTGCCATATTAATATAAACGGAATCTGTATCTGAAGCAATAATATAATCGTCTTTTGTTTTATATAACTTGTTAAAATATTCATTTAGTTTTTGGTCTATCCAACGTATATTCAATTGACCAGATGTGGTTATGGCTTCTGCCATTCTATGGTCATAGTATCTAAAGTATTTGTTACCAATAGCCCCGTAAGCACTATTTAGCGAAATCTTTTTGGAATGCTGAACTAGGTAATATCTTCTGGCAAGTTTTTCATACTTTGGATCTTTTGTGTTAGCATATTGTTGTTCTGCCTCAAGCATTTTCTTTTTATAAATTGTTCTATCATTATATTCTTTTTGTATGATACGAGGTAAGAAACCTTGTTTACCAGTTCGATACATTGTGCCATTGGCAGCCATACAATTACCATCAGACATATCAACCTTTTTATCTAACAAGTCAACAATATCTACATTCTTTTTATCAGGTAATATTGTTTCTGGTGAAATATTATATTGCATAATAAGATGTGGATATAGTGAGTTTAAATCAAAAGATACAACCCAATCATGAAAACCTACTTTAGGGTCTTTAACATATGCACCAACAAGTTCTGGTGATGTAGGATTCATATCACGCATTGGCACAATGATATTATCTTTTAATAATTCATTAAATATAATTGTATCCCACATTCTAACTTGTGAGAATACATCTTCATAATTTGCTTTGGCATTATATGCCATGGTTAATGCAAGTTCAATAAGTTGTAATCTATCTTCTAGTTTATCAACAAGTTCAACGTCTTGTATATTGTAATCTATAAACGATTGTATGTCTTGTTGATACCACTCTTTGAAAGTGTCATATGGGTTATCATCTTTTTGTTCACCAAGTTCTACTTTACCAATATGGTCTAGTCTATAACTTTCTTGGTTCTTAATTGTAAATTTACGATATAGTTGTAGATAATCAAGTTGAGCGATACCTAACAATCTAAAGTAAGTTTGAGTTTTACCCATTTCATATGTTTGGTCTTCTTGTATAATATTCCAAGGTGACATGCGTTTCATAGCACCTTCACCTAGTATTTTACCTATACGTTTAATAAGATATGGCACATCAAAATATTTACTATTCCAACCTGTAATAACATCAGGTGAATATAATTGCCAAAATTTGAGAAATTGTTTAAGTAAATCTTTTTCATTTTCACATTTTACATAATGTACGTTATCTTGTTTAACCGTATAGTCTACCATACCCCAAACAAGTATTTGTTTTTTGACTTGGTCTTTTACGGTAATACAAATCATTTTTTCTGAACAATCTGCAACGTTAGGAAAACCATATTCACTTTCAACCTCAATATCAATTGTGTAAATACGAAGTTTATCTTTATCGTATTCTACATTACCTGGCCAATAGTCAGCCATGTATTGATATTGAAATCTATCTGTGCCGTGAATAAAGTTTGGATGATTTTCGTAACGTTTGATTGTTTGTCTAGCGTCTTTGATTGATTTGTATGATACTGAATCTAAACCTTTACCTGTTAAGGATTTGTATCTACCTTTGCCTTTTGTAGGTACATAAAGACGAGGAACATACGGTACACGATCCTCACATCTTTTACCATTGTCAAAATATCTAACAAGTAATTCATCACCATAAGGTGACACATTGGTGTAAAAATTCATAATATAATTATATCAGGTTTCGACTTAAAAGTCAAGGTTAAAAATATTTGTCTAATACTTCAAGTTGGTCATGGTATTGTGCAATGATATTTAATTCTTTTTCTATTGTTTCTAAAATATCACCATGTTCACCAATACCTACAGATTGTTTTAAATAAATTTCAACATTCATTTTATGTTTTTCAATATGCCCAATGGCATGTTGTCTAACTGCTTGGATTATCTGTTCTCTGGTCTCCATCTTCGTTTCCTTTCTTACCAATATTATATTTGGGTTCTAGTGTCCATTCATTCTTTTCTTTAAATGGTAATACTTTGATTTGAGATAGTGGTGCTTTATTTTCTACACTACTAACCAATTCTACCAAACCCCAATCACTTAATAGTTGTGCGATTGTATTTCGTCTTTCAATATCGTTTACAAAAATGTTTGCTGTCTTACCATCTAAAGCAAAGAGTTCTTTAAAGTGTACAATAAAGTATCTACCTTGTTTATGTAGTATATGACACGATTGATAAATCTTTCGTTCTTTTCTACTGGCGACACCTATCCTTGTAAGTGTCTCTCTAATTTTTAGGAAATCATCTGGCTCTTTTATCTTTACCTCGAGCATACTGTCTGGTTTCCATTCTATAACTTCACTCATTTTTTTCCACCTTTATATAATCTCTCTTTTATATAATCAATCTTTTCTTTTGTCAGTATAGATAAAGCTTCTTGTGCCCTCTTATTTGAGTAACCAAAATGTTGTTTTACGACATCAAGGTCTTTCATTTTAGAAGACTTTAACCATTTACTAAATCTTTTTCTAGACTTTATACTATTTAGAAAAAATGAGAATTGCATATGTTTTGACGCATGGTGCAACCTATTCATTTCGTTAGCATACATAACTGTGTCTGAAAAATAAGATAAACCTTTATTGATTATAAAAGGTGGATATTTCTTTTCCCAATCTCTATCGTCTGTATCAAGTAGTTTTTCTTTACTATAATTGATAGCCGTGAGATACTTTGTCAGGCTGTAATCACTCATTTGAATTTACATTCGGACATGATTTCAGTAAGACACGCAACCATATTAAGTTCTGGGTCTGCAACAAAAGCATTCTTGTACTGATATTCTGCCAGAAGAATAACCATTGGTGGAATACTTTGTGATTGTAATGCTGTATAAAAATTTTGATATAGTTCTTTATACAAACCTGCAGGGTCTTGGTCAATATTATCTACAACCCATTTTCTCATATCACCAAAGTGTCTATCTTTTAGTGCCTTGTTTAAAGACTTGATATTTGCTTCAGCAATATTAACAAGTATACCTGTATCTATTTTACCTGATACAGAATATCTTTGTAATTCATTGATGGTTCTTCTAAAGTCTGGATAAAACTTAATGATAAGTTCAGCCAATACCTTTGGATCAAACTCAATGTTTTCTTGTTCTAGTATTGTGGATAATCGTTTGTGAAATAAACCTGCTAGTTTTTCTTTATCTTTATTTTGTATTGTAAAATTAATTACAGTACACCTAGAATGAATTGCAGGTATAATTTTATTTTTGTAATTACATGTAAATATAAATCTACAATTATTACTAAACGTTTCGATAAAGTTTCTTAATGCAGGTTGAACACTCTCAGCATTCATGTAATCTGCTTCATCAACAATAACCACTTTAGGTTTATCACTCTCATGTAGAGATACAGTTGAAGCAAAGTTCTTGATTTGATTTCTTACAACGTCAATGGATCGACCTTCGTCAGAACCATTTATTCACAACCAAGTTCGTGACATAGTGCTTTTGCTACGGTAGTTTTACCAGTGCCTGCTGTGCCAGATAATAATAGATTTGGTATCTCACCTTGTTTGAGAATAGATTTAAAAGTTTTCTTTATCTCAACAGGTAAAATACATTCGTCAATTGTAGAGGGTCTATAAGCCTCTACCCATAATAAGTTTTCCATTATTACCCCTCATACTTTGAAGTATTTTCTAGGGCAATCCAATATTGTACTGTTTTGTTTTTGTGTCTAAAATTAGAAATAAGTTTAGATGATATGTAAACATTATAATCGCCAGGCAACATTTTAAAGTGTTCAGTTTTAAAATGAAACTCAAACTTTTTGTTTGTATCACAAACACCAACCTTTACATCATAGGTATTGGCAGTATCATTCTTCTTATCAATAGCAGACATCATTATATCACCATTGACAGATTTAACTGATATATCTGGTAGTTGTAACATAGACGCAGCTTTCTTAATGTTTGTTAAGTCAGTTTGGGTCAATGTAAACTCTACCTCAGTTGCAGGCATTTTAACATCTTTTTGTGGAGTTGTAAGTATGGATTCATCAGCAAAATAATATCTTGATTTTGTAGATGTACCTTCTTCATTTATAGTCAAAAAATATCATTAATAAAAGCTTCTTGGTTTAAAATCTTTAATTCTGATTTAATATAAACAATTTTATTGTTGTTGTTTAGTCTCATGTAATCTTTTTCGGTAGTCATTACTTTACAATTTAATTTTTCAGACATTACTGAACGTAAAGGTGCTGTTTCACCTGACTTTGTATTTCTACCTATATCATAAGATAACAGGTCTTCTTGCAAAGTATCTAATAAAGTTTTATCGTTTTTGTAATGGTCCTGGGACAATTGTATTATGGCATAATGAATAACTTTTAACAAATCTCTTTTGTTCTTGCCTTCTTTTTTGCCATACCTTTGAGCATATTTTAAAATATTGCCCATACAGAAACCTTCACCGTGTCCTTGGTCAATGATGATTTCAGTAGCTTGTTTTTGAGTTGTGGAATAATGTGAACGATAGGTTTCGTCAATATATCTTTTTACATCATCTAAAATAATATTCTCTTTAAATTTATACATCATATAATTATATCAGGTTTTAGTTCAAAAGTCAAGGGCGGAGATATTCTCACCGCCCCTATCTATTTTTTTATGCAATATCAATTGTTCTTGGTTTCTTAGCCTCTGGGACTATTTTTTCCAATGCAATTGATAACATACCATCTTTCATTTCAGCACCTCTTACCTCAACATCATCAGCAGTTGTGAATGATCTAGTAAAATGTCTTTTGGCAATGCCTCTATGAATTGTATCTTTATCTTCCTCATCTTTGTGAGTTGATTTGATTGTGATAGTATTGTCAGCATATTTCACCTCAATATCTTTTTTATTATAACCAGCAAGTGCCATTTCAATTGTCCAATTGAGATCGTCTTTGCCTTTCACGATATTGTATGGTGGAAAAGTTGTTGACCTATTATCAACGTAATGGTCAAATTGATTGAACAAATCATCAAACCCTATTGTAAAGGGTCTTAAATCGTTCCAAATAGATAAGTTTCTTGTATTCATTAGTTTCCTCCTTGTTAGCAAGTTAACTTATATGATACCCATAATGGCGTATCATAATTATTTATATAAGTAGGGTTTTTATTTTTTCAAGTCTAAAACCCTAAAAAAGACTTATAAATGTGTTGTCTTATACGAGAGGCAACACTCATGAGGTCTTACGAACCGCCTCATGACTATTTATGCTTATGCATAAACTGATGGTTCTAAAGCGGCAAAGCCAGCAGCGATTAACGCTTTAGATGGAGTACCTATTCTGTAATAAGTACCAGATTTGTTTTTGTTGATATAGACACAATGTCCTTCCTCACGGATTTTATCAACAACCGCTCTAGGTCTAGAGAGGTTATACTTGTTCTGAGCTTCAGACCAAGTCACACTATCACCTCTTAACAAAGCGTTAAGAAATTTAGTGCTGTTTGCAAGTTTACGTCTACCCATAATAAAGGTCCTTTCTTTTTTAAGGTTAGTCATTAAGTCGTTCTTGTAAACGTCTTAATTTGTTTAAACGTTTAAGACCCTCTTTGGCCTTACGTTGTCTCTTTAACGTAGGTTTCTCATAGAATTGCCTACGTTTTAATTCTTTTAATAAACCATCTTTCATAACTTTCTTTTTAAGTTGCCTGATGGCTTTTTCTACATTGTTGTTTCGTACTTTTACTTCTAATGTCATTTTACCTCACCCCCTTTAATGAAGGTGGGCATTTCTGCCCACCCACGAGGTCTACATTATGAACGATAGATTTAAGCATTATCACTAACACTTTCCTCACTATCATTGGAAGGTCCTTGATTTAGTTCTTCTATACTTACGCCAGAATCGACTTTAGTATATAAATCAAGGAAACTGTTTTTGGTATCGTCATCAAATCTATTGACACACACCTCAACCGCTTTAAGTTTGTTCTTAAAGATTGCATAAGCATTTACTATATGAACTAATCTTCTGGTTGCAATGATTTCGTCAATGCCGCCATCAAAGAATGTTTTTCTAATAACCTCAGCCCACTTAACTAAATTAGATGTAAACTGATTGTCTTTAAGACCGTAATGTGACATAACGTTATCTAAAATCTTTGTTTCGATTTTAGCAGAAGGATATGCCTGCTCAAAGGTAACAGGAAATCTCTCAAGGAATGCTTCGTTGAGAATATTAGTACCAATGAACCTACCGTCATCAGAACCTTTACCTTTAGTATTTGCGGTTGCAAAAATTTGAAACCCGTCTTTAGGTTCAACAAATTGACCTATCTTTTTAAGAAAGATACCATTGCCTTCTAGAATAGGTTGTAAACACATAATCTTGTTAGAGGCAAGGTCAATTTCGTCTAGTAATAATACGGCACCTTTTTTCATTGCGTTAACAACAGGACCGTCATGCCAGACAGTTTCACCATCTTGTAATCTGAAACCACCAAGTAAATCGTCTTCGTCAGTTTCGATTGTAATATTAACCCTAATCATTTCTCTTTTAAGTTCGGCACATGATTGTTGCACCCCAAGAGTTTTACCATTACCAGATAGACCAGTAATGAATGTAGGATAAAAGATACCAGACTTAACTATATTTTTGATATCTTTGTAATTACCAAAGTATTCTTAGAAGGATTTACAAGACCATTCACAGGTAACTTATAAACACCTCTAGTTAATCTAAACTGAGGATCTTTAATCAACCACGCAGGTGATGATTTCATACCTAGTTTAGCATTAACTTGCTTAATCTGTGATTTCTCTAATGTATCAGTAGAAAACATTTCATAAGCAGTATTAACATACTCTAGTTGTTTTTCATTTAGTTTCATAATTTGACCTTTCATAATTATATAGCTATGCTATCAGGAAGATAGCGATTTGTCAACAAATAATTTGGTATAATACCAAAATAAAAAGTGTTATTTATCAACGATTTATCTAAGGTGCGACAATCCTGACCAATTTTGTTCTTATTTTGTTCTATCATTATGCCACCCTCTCAACAAATTTATTCAATAAAACTCTAGACATTTTTTTCTGTTTGAAAGATTTTGCCCATGCTTGTTTCATTTTACTTGCTGTCATATCGGAAGATATCTCAGCTTCTGTATCATCTATTTTAATATTGTTTTTAGTAGTAATAAACAATTCATCATAACCAATATCAGTAAATGTTACCACTTTGTTTTTTCTCAATTCTATTTTTGCTTCCTCATATGGTGCATAACCATCTTTTTCAGAAAAGTTATTTACAAAGGAAAGTTCATCTTTTGCAATATCAATATAGTA
>LUMC01000480.1_pt1 | contig 12981 bp, 17 predicted proteins | sample 729671 | NCBI WGS metagenome assembly LUMC01 (sample SAMN03860273, study PRJNA289734) | marine metagenome | biome: seawater column; feature: ocean; material: water; isolation source: Red Sea water column Station 91 - depth 10m | place: Saudi Arabia: Red Sea | collected 2011-10-15 | depth 10 m | reverse complement strand
GAGTTAATACTTTAAAAAATAAGGATAATTCTTTTTTAATAATAACCCATTATCAAAGATTACTAGATTACATTAAACCTGATTTTGTTCATGTTTTAATGAATGGAAAGATAATAAGATCTGGTGGTCCAGAGTTGGCAATTGAATTAGAAAAAAAAGGATACGAAAGTTTTAATTAAATGAGCGAGCAATTACAGTCAGACTTTGATAAATTAGTAAAAACTTCAAAATTTTCTAATGAAGAAATCCAGTTTAAAAAAAATTTTTTAAATAATTTCATAAAAAAGGGTTTTCCAAATAGAAAGCAAGAAGATTGGAAATTTTTAGATATTAGCCAGATCATTAAAAAGAATATTAGCAATTTAAGTTATTTCAATGATTATTCACAATCTAATAAAATTGATCCATCAATTTTTGTTGATGGTTTGGAGCATAATAAAATTATTTTTATAAATGGAAGGATCGAAAAGATTGATTTTAACTTTGAAGACCAAAATAAAATTGAAATAATTGATGAAACTAAAAAAGATATATCATTTGATTATGAAAATTCATTAATTGATTTGAATAGTGCATTTACTGATAAAGTTTTTAAAATTTTAATTAAAAAAAATTATTCTCTAAAAAAACCTTTGATAATTTATCATTCAACAGATGATAAAATAAAGTCAACTAATATTAATTTGAGATTAGATTTTGAATTAGGTGAAAATAGTTGTTTAAAGCTTATTGATTATTTTGCTAATAACACAGCGAAAAACTTTATTAATATTTTTTACAACTTCAATTTAGAGAAAGACTCAATACTTAAAAACTATAAAATTGATAAATTTAGAAATAATAATTTAAAATACTCTTTTAACAATATTGAACAGGGCAATAACAGTGTTTCAGAAACATTTATATTATCTGCTGGTTCAGATTATTTTAAAAATGAGATTAATTGCAATTTAAATGGTGAGTATTCATCAGCATTTATTAATGGTATTTTTTCCTTAAAGGAAAATCAACAACACGAAATTAGAACTACAATAAATCATTTAGTGGAAAACACAAAAAGTTATCAGCTTATTAAAAGTGTTCTTGGAAAAAATTCAAAATCTGCATATCAAGGAAGAATATTTGTAAATTCAAAAGCTCAAAAAACTGATGGATATCAATTGAGTAAAGCAATACTGCTCGATGAAACATCAGAGTTTAATGCAAAACCAGAATTAGAAATTTATGCTGATGATGTAAAATGTTCTCACGGATCAGCATCTGGTAGCTTAGATGAAAATTCAATTTTTTACTTAATGTCTCGTGGTTTGAATTATCAACAGTCAAAAGAACTTTTGATTAATGGTTTTTTAATGGATGTTGTTGAAAAGATTACAGACGTAGAAATAAAAAACTTAATTACAAATATTATTGGATTAAAACAATGAACATAAATAACATTAGAAAAGAGTTTCCGATTTTTGATGAAAAAATTCAGAATAACGATTTAGTTTACCTAGATAGCGCTAATTCATCTCAAAAACCTAAGGTAGTTTTAGATAGAATAAAGGTCGCTAACACTTTAGGTCAAGCGATCTTGGAGCCAAATGACGAAATTTTGATTACAGAGCTAGAACATCACTCAAATTATGTTCCATGGCATTTTTTAAGAAAATCCAAAAATATAAAAATAAAGTTTGCAGAGATAAATGAAGATGGAGATATCCCGATTGAAAATATAGAAAAAGAAATTACAGATAGAACTAAAGTAATAGCTATAACTCATTTATCCAATGTCACTGGTGCAGTTTTACCAATCAAAGAGATAACCCAATTAGCACATTCAAAGGGCATAGTTGTTGTAGTAGATGGATGTCAGGGAGGACCACATTTAAAATTAGATATGCAAGACCTGGATTGTGATTTTTATGCAATATCATGTCACAAAATGTATGGCCCGACAGGACTTGGAGTTTTGTATGGAAAAAAAAAATGGTTAGAGCAACTTCCACCATATCAAGGAGGCGGAGGAATGATAAATGAAGTTAAAAAAGATAGAATTTCTTATGGCGAACTTCCAAATAAGTATGAAGCTGGAACAATGGCTACAGCTCAAGTCATCGCGTTTGATCAATCAATAAAATTTTTAGAAAGTATTGGAATTGATAATATTATTAAACATGAAAAAGAATTAATAGAATACGGCCAAGAAATTTTAAAAAAGAATAATTCTGTGAAACTAATTGGAAATCCAAAAGAGCGAGGTGGAGTTCTATCTTTTACGGTAGAAGGAGTTCATCCACATGACATTGCAACTATTCTAGATGAAACTGGAGTTGCTATAAGAGCGGGTCATCATTGTTGTCAAATACTTCATGACAAATTAGGTATACCTGCAAGTGCAAGAGCATCATTAGGAGTTTATAACACTAAAGATGATTTAGATAAGTTAAATGAAGGTATTAATAATTGTAAAAAAATTTTTGATTTAAAATGAACTTAAAAGAATTATATCAAGAAATAATTTTAGAGCATGGTAAGAATCCTCGAAATTTAGGGAAAACAGAAAACTTTAATAAAGATGCAAAAGGCAATAATCCATTGTGTGGAGATAATGTACATGTGTATCTTAAATTAAATGACCAAAGAAAAGTAGAGGATATTTCTTTTGAAGGAAGTGGATGTGCAATATCAATGGCATCAGCTTCAATAATGACTGATTTGATTAAAGGCAAAAGTGATAATGAAGCTAAAGAAATAATTGAGGATTTTTTAGGAATGATTAAAGAAAATCCTGAACTTAAAAATAATATTTTAAAAGAGGACGATAAAACGAAATTGATGTGTTTATCAGGTGTTAAACAATATCCAATGAGAGTTAAATGTGCTACCTTATCATGGCACACTTTAGTATCTGCAATGGAAAATGATGGGAAAGAAATAACCACAGAAAATTAATTATGGATGTAAAAAACAAAATAATTGAGGAAATTAGAAAAATTTATGATCCTGAATTACCAGTGAACATATATGAACTTGGTTTAATTTATGATATACAGGTAAATGGTCGTAAGGCTGAAATTAAGATGACATTAACTACACCGAATTGTCCCGTTGCAGAAAGTTTACCAAAAGAAGTAAAAGAGGGTGCAATGCAAGTAGAGGGAATAGATGATGTAAATCTTGAATTGGTTTGGGATCCTCCTTGGAATAAAGATATGATGTCAGATGCAGCGAAATTGGAGTTAAACTTATAATGAACCCTATTATTAAATTAAGTGATAATGCAGCTTTAAGAATTAAAGAAATAATGTCTAACGCTGAAAAAAATGCGATAGGTGTAAGAGTTTCTGTAAAATCAGGTGGTTGTGCAGGTATGTCATACGTAATGGAATATTCAAAAGAGGTAAATCCTAATGATGAGTTGATCGAGGATAAAGGAGTAAAAGTTTATATTGATTCGGCGGCAGTTATGTATCTTCTAGGCACTGAGATGGATTATAAGAAGGAGGATTTTTCATCATCATTTGTCTTCAATAATCCCAATGAAACCGAGCGTTGTGGCTGCGGAGAGTCTTTTAAAGTATAATCCCATTTTGAACATACCAGAGTTGCAATAAACGCATAGATTGATAATATCTACCTATGAACGTCTTTGAAATCAGAAATTTGCAAAACAGCGAGGACAGAAAAGAAAAGAGAAAAACTTTTTTAAGATCTCTTATAAAATCTGTTGATACTGGAGCAAATGGAACACTTGATTACATTGTTAAAAAAGGTTCTGGCAAAAACAAAATTGCTAAAACCAGACAATAAAAATTAACAACTGTAATACATCTCAAACTCTATCGGATGAGGTGTGTGTTCAAAATTGTGTATTTCTTCAAACTTTAATGCAATATAAGCATCTATTTGATCGTCAGTAAATACATTACCTTGTTTTAAGAAATCTCTATCTTTATCAAGACTTTCCATTGCTTCTCTTAAAGATCCACAAACAGTTGGAATTTTCTTAACTTCATCTTCTGATAAAGCATAAAGATCTTTATCAAATGATTTACCTGGATCAATTTTATTTTTAATTCCATCTAAACCAGCCATTAACATTGCAGAGAAAGTTAAATATGGATTACCAGCAGCATCACCAAATCTAATTTCACATCTAGCTGCTTTTTTACTTAGAGTGATAGGAATTCTACAAGATGCTGATCTGTTTCTAGCCGAATAAGCTAATAAAACTGGAGCCTCAAATCCTGGAATTAGTCTTTTATAACTATTCGTTGTAGCGTTTGAAAAAGCATTAATTGCTTTTGCATGTTTTAAAATACCACCTATGTAGTGTAAAGCTGTATCAGATAAGCCCGCATATTTATCACCTGAAAATAATGCAGTATCACCTTTCCAAATGGATTGGTGAACGTGCATACCTGAACCATTATCACCTTTAACAGGTTTAGGCATAAAGGTAGCTGTCTTACCAAACGAGTTAGAAACCATGTGAACAGCATATTTATAAAGCTGTAAGTTATCCGCTTGATCCACAAGAGTTCCAAAATACATTCCAAGCTCGTGTTGGCTAGGTGCAACTTCATGGTGGTGTTTTTCAACCTTAATTCCCATTTCTTTCATAGCTTTTAGATATTCACTTCTCATATCTTGTTCACTATCCACAGGTGGAACCGGGAAATAACCACCTTTAATTCCTGGTCTGTGACCCATGTTACCATTTTCATATTCTCTTCCTGAATTGTAAGGGCCTTCTTTACTATCGATTTTAAATCCAGTTTCATTCATGTCATTTTTGAATCTTACATCATCAAAAACAAAAAATTCAGCTTCAGGACCAAAAAATGCTTTATCCCCAATTCCTGAACTTTTTAAGTAAGCCTCAGCTTTTTTAGCTGTCCCTCTAGGATCTCTTTCATAAGGATCCTTTTTAATTGCATCTAAAACATCGCAAAAAAGATTTAATGTATTATGAGATGTGAATGGATCTACGATCGCTCTAGAATTATCTGGTTTAAGGATCATGTCAGACTCATTAATAGCTTTCCAGCCAGCTATAGAGGAACCGTCAAAAAAAATTCCTTCGTTCAACATATCTTCATCCACCATTTTGGCATCCATGGTTACATGTTGAAGTTTACCTCTAGGATCGGTAAATCTTAGATCTACGTATTCAATATCTTTATCTTTAATAGTCTTTAATACATCACTTGAACTCATAATCTCTCCTTTATAATACTGGGCGTTGTAATAACAAAAAAAGACTGATAGATAATGCTCTTTTAATTGATATCACCTATGCATTTTTTACATAAGTTTAATAGGTAATGTGCAAATTGACTAACAATTAAAAGTTGAATAATGAGTTTATTAGACAAAGAGCCAGTTCAAAGAGTTGAAAAAATCCTTAAGGATTATGATGAATCTCAAAATATAATAGTTCTTGAAACCTCTGCCAGGACTGCCCTTGAGGCAGCTTCATCTTTAGGTTGTGAGGTAGGAGCAATTGTAAAAAGTTTACTCTTTAAAACTGAGAATAGTTTCACTTTATGCTTAGTTGCAGGCGATAAAAGGGTGTCATTAAACAGGATTAAGAAGGCACTTAAAATAAAGGATGCATCTATGGCTTCAGCCGAAGATGTAAAAAATATCACAGGTTACACAATTGGAGGAGTTTCACCTATTGGTCATTCAAAAAAGATTGAAATTTTAATAGATAAATCTTTAAGTAGATTTAACTTACTGTTTGCTGCTGCTGGTCATCCAAACTGTGTATTTAAAATAGATTTTACAAATTTAAAAAAAATTACAAACGGAAATACTGAGGAGATTACCGAATGAGACAAGCTAAAATTACAGATTACCTTTTGTTAATTTTGCTTGCATTAATTTGGGCTTCTGCTTTTTTTAATATTAAAATTGCAACATACTCATATGGTCCAGTTACCATTGCATTTTTAAGAGTTTTTTTTGGAGCCATTCCAGTTTTATTACTTTGTTATTATAAAAATATAAAGATAGAAGCATTCTCAAAAGATTGGCATTGGTTTGCTATGATTGGATTTATAAATTTAGTAGCACCATTCTATTTGATAGCTTATGGAGTTCAATCTGTTCAAAGTAACTTAGCAGCAATTTTAATGTCAACTACACCTTTAAGCTCAACTGTTTTAGGCCATTTTTATACAACAAATGAAAAGTTTAATTTTATTAAAACATTTGGAATTTTAATAGGTTTTTCAGGAATACTTTATTTATTTTCAGATAACCTTTTAATTGATGAGAATAATTTTCTATCTGCTTTATTAATTCTTTTAGGCTCAACTTGTTATGTAATTGGTGGTGTTCTAACTTTAAAAATTAGTAAGAAAAAAAATGAAAATGTAACAGGATCTATATTAATTTGGGCTACAATTATTTTGATACCACTCGTCAGTTTTATAGAACAGCCTTGGAATTTAACACCAAGATTAGACTCGACAATTTCTGTTATTTATTTAGGTCTTGTTTCAACAGGTATTGCTTGGTTGTTACGATTTAGAATTTTAGTTAATAATGGTTTAATTTTCCAATCACAAGTGTCATATCTAATTCCAATTTTTGGAACAATTTTAAGTTATATATTTTTAAAAGAATTAATTACCACAAAAGTATTAATTTCTTTAATCGCTGTTTCAGTTGGAATTTATTTTGTAAGAAAAGCTGATTACAAAAAAACTACTTAAGCTTAGAAAAAGCTTCAATATGTAAGGGTGTAGTTTCACAGCAACCACCAATAATTGTAGCCCCTGCATCTTTAAATTTTTTTGCAAATTCTAGCATTTTTTCTGGAGTTAAATCTTTTCTTACCCCAAGAAATATTTAAAACCAAATGGGATATTTAAGCTTTTTATTTCTTTAAGATTTAAATCATAATTTTCTGGGGAAATGCATGATAAAATCATTCCTAGTAATTTTTCATGATTGATCTTTGTAACGATTTCTGAAATTTTTTCACCACTGGGTAAATTTGTACCCTCTGATATATGAGCTCCAATTAAATATGGTTTATTAAATTCTTTTATACTTTCTATAGCAATTTTAAATTCTCTTACACTGCTTAAGACATCAAAATAAAAAAAATCAATATAAGGATTTAATATCTTTGCCTGACTATAAAAATTTTCTCTAATATCATTTTCAGTTCTTGTGTCAGCCTCATAGGTTAAATATTGAGGCGGCAATCCACCAGCGATTAGCGTTTTAGGATATTGTTTTTTTGCTTTTTGAGCTATTTCACCGGCTTTATTATTCAAATATTCATACTTATCTTCTACATTGTTATCTCTTAGTCTTGATTTTCTAGTGGTAAATGTAGTTGTCACAATTACTTCCGCACCAGACTTAATAAAGTCTAAGTGTGTGTCCAATAATAATTGATGATATTTTTCTTGAAGCAATGCATTTGCACTCCACAAAGTTCCATTAGGCTCCATTCCTCTTGCAAGTAATTCCTGGCCCATACCACCATCTAAAATTCTTGTTTGTTTGAAAAAATTTAAATCCATAAAATCCTCACTTTTTTAGTGCTTAAGCTTCATGCAAGGCGCACAATATAGTTCAAATGCCTACAGATTGATTATTTTGGGATTTCCGTTTTAGCAGTTAATGCCCGCAATAGGATCAAATCGGCAAAATCTTTATACTGAAATTTAATTAAAAAATCTCTGTTAATTATATCTACAAATATTAATCATTTTTTTATAGATACAACATATAGTATTTTGTTCAATTATAGGTAGTAAATAAAATTTTATAAAAATAGACACTACCCTCATTTACGAGTTTAATTGGCTATGGCTACTAAAAGAAAGAAAAAAGCTAAGCCAAAGACCAAGAAAAGAAAAATTAAATTGGTCAAATCATCTAGAAAAAAAATAAGAACGAAAAAAAAAGTTAGGACAAAAAAGTCTGCGACTAAGAAGCGTTCTAAAAAATCTAGAAAAAATAATAAGCTTAAATCAATAAAAAAAACAAGAGGAGTAAAAAAAATGAGTGCAGAAGCTATGAAAGTGTCATCTGTATTAGATACTTCTCATTTGAAAGTAAAATTCCCGTTCAAAGCAAAATACGGGAACTACATTAACGGTAAGTTTGTAGAACCAAAATCTGGAAAGTATTTTGATAATACATCTCCGATTTCAAATGAAGTAATCTGTTCAGTTGCACGATCAAATGAAAAAGACGTAGATGCAGCATTAGATGCAGCTCACGCAGCTTTCCCAACTTGGGGTAAAACTTCAATTACGGAAAGATCAAACATTCTTCTTAAAATTGCAGATGTCATTGAGAAAAATCTTAATGTATTAGCAACAGCTGAATGTTTAGATAATGGTAAGCCAATTAGAGAATGTATGGCTGCTGATTTACCACTAGTAATAGATCATTGGAGATATTTTGCTGGAGTAATCAGAGCAGAGGAAGGTTCAGTTGCTGAAATCAGTAACAGTGAATATTCTTATCACATTCCAGAACCACTAGGTGTAGTTGGACAAATTATACCATGGAACTTTCCATTACTAATGGCAACTTGGAAACTTGCTCCAGCTTTAGCAGCAGGAAACTGTGTAGTGCTAAAACCAGCTGAGCAAACACCAGCATCAATCATGTTACTTATGGAACTAATTGGAGATTTATTACCTCCAGGAGTAGTTAACGTAGTAAGTGGCTTTGGTTTAGAAGCTGGAAAACCACTAGCATCATCAAAAAGAATCAAAAAGATTGCTTTCACTGGTGAAACAACAACTGGTAGATTGATTATGCAATATGCATCACAAAACTTGATACCAATTACGTTGGAGCTAGGTGGAAAATCTCCTAACATTTTCTTTGAAGACGTCATGGCAAAAGATGATGACTTCTTTGATAAATGTTTAGAGGGTTTTGCAATGTTCACATTAAACCAAGGTGAAGTTTGTACTTGTCCAAGCAGAGTACTAGTTCAAGAGTCTATCTATGATAAGTTCATGGAGAAGGCTATTGCTAGAACAAAAGCTGTAAAACAAGACAATCCTTTGAAAATGGAAACAATGATTGGAGCACAAGCATCATTAGAACAAATGGAAAAAATCAAATCTTATCTAGATTTAGGTAAGAAAGAAGGTGCCAAAGTTCTAAAAATCAATAGTGGTTTAGAAAAAGGAAATTATATTGAACCAACTATTTTTGAGGGTAATAACTCAATGCGTATCTTCCAAGAAGAAATTTTTGGACCAGTTGTATCAGTAACTAAGTTTAAAGATGAGGCAGAAGCATTACAAATTGCTAATGACACTCTTTATGGTTTAGGTGCTGGTGTTTGGACTAGAAATGGAAATATCGCTTACAGAATGGGTAGAGAAATACAAGCTGGTAGAGTTTGGACTAACTGTTACCATGCTTATCCTGCACATGCTGCATTCGGTGGATACAAACAATCTGGTATCGGAAGAGAAACACATAAAATGATGCTTAACCACTACAGACAAGTGAAGAATCTTCACGTGTCTTACAGTGAAAAGAAATTAGGCTTCTTTTAAAAACAAACTAATATATAATGGCCCGTGAGGAATCACGGGCCATATTTTTTATGAAAGTAAAAGCAACAGACTCAGCACTAAAATTAATTGAAGAGCTCAAAGCTCAACATGGTGAAGAGCTATTATTTCACCAATCTGGTGGATGTTGTGATGGAAGTGCACCAATGTGCTATCCAAAAAATGAATATATGGTTGGCTCAAGTGATGTAAAATTAGGTGAAATTGGTGGACTACCTTTTTACATGAACGATGACCAATATGAAAAATGGAAACATACTGATTTAACAATAGATGCCGTTAATGGTATTGGTGGAATGTTTTCATTAGATAATGGTACTGGAAAAAGATTTTTGACAAAATCTGAGATTTGTCTTGTTGTGGATAACGACCCAAAGAAAAATTAATTATTCATTAATTTTTTATGTCTGTTTACTTAAGTTCTCAAAAAATCATTAAAGATTGGATAGATTATAATGATCATATGAACGTATCATATTATCTTTTGATCTTTGATAAATATGGAGCAGACACTTTAAATAATATATTCAAAATGGGAGAGCATTCAGCAAAAACAACTGGTAAAAGCACCATGATTGTTGAGTCAAATATTACCTATAATCAAGAACTCAAAGTTGATGATGAAGTTGATGTTAATTTAGTTTATTTTGACCACGATAAAAAAAGACTGCAATATAAAATGGAAATGGTTCATAAAGAAAAAAAATTTCTTGCATCAACTATAGAAGTTCTTGCTTTATATGTTGACCTAAATAGTAGAAAAGTTTCTGAGTTTGAAGATGAAAAAGTAAAAATTATGGATGATTATATCCAAAAACATTCTTCAAAATTTAATAACGAAAATCTTAAATTTTCTTCAAAATTAAAAAAAAATTAACATAACTTCCAGTCTGCAGCTGGAAGTTATATCAAAAGATTATTGACCTGGGGCTTTGTAACCAATTTTACTAGCTTTTGTTGTAGCTTTTGTAAAATCAATTGCCTCAAGCATTGTTAAGTTTTTTACAGCTCCTGATGCCTCAACAACCAATTTAATTGCTGCGAAATCATCAAAACTTGGAACATCAGTAACAACTACAAAATCATAAGAACCTCTAACAATATCCATGCTATGCATTGTTCCACCCATAGCTTTTGTTAATTGTTCTACAACAGCTTTTCTATCACTTGTTGGATCTTTTAAAAATCCCTGAAAAGCTTTTTCAGTGTAGTTTCCCATTATATATGCTTTCATATGTTACCCCTTTCTTTATTTAAAAAATATTACAGCAAAATTTATGTCTGTAGAAGTGGTATATTTGTCTAATTATTTTCTATTCGGTCCATTTCTTTAAGTTCGACTTCTAACTTATCTAATTCCTCACCACCTGCCATCATGCACCTTGCGATGCTGCTTTAACAATATATTTCAGGACCATTGAAGCTTGATGCACACCTAATGCTGACGTTGGTTCATCTAATACTAAAACTTTTGCTCCAAAATAAATTGCTCTAGAAATAGCGAGACATTGTCTTTCACCTCCAGACATCGTACCGACGGCTTGTGATGGGTCTCTCACATCAATACCTATTTGTCCCATTCTTTCTGCAGCTATAGTGTTTGCTTTTTCAATATCAAAAGTTCTGAAAAAAGGTAAACCTTTTTGTGGCTCTCTACCCATAAAAAAATTTCTAGTTACACTCATAAGAGAAACTAATGCTAAATCTTGATAAACAGTACCTATCCCAATATCCAAAGCATCTCGTGGTGAGTCAAAAACTATTTTTTGATCTTCAAAAATAATTTCACCTTCATCAGGCTTATGAACGCCTGCTAAAGTTTTTATCAAAGTAGATTTTCCAGCTCCATTGTCACCAAGTAAGCACATTATTTCGCCTTTTTTAAGTTTCATGGTGACGTCTTTCAAAGCAATTACTTTACCAAAAAATTTACTTATATTATTGAATTGAACTAAATATTCAGACATCACTTAGTCTCCGTAACTTTTTTTCTAATATAATTATTGAATACTACTGCAATTAACATCATTGCGCCTAAAAAAACCTTAAACCAATCAGTATCCACATCTGTATAAAAAATTCCCATTGATACAGTGCCAAAAATAATAGCGCCCAATGCTGCTCCGATGGCAGAGCCATAACCTCCAGTCAAAAGACAACCGCCAACCACGGCAGCTGCTATTGCTTCCAATTCTTTTAAAGTTCCTCTCATAGTATCTGCAGAACCTGCATCTAAAACTTGAATACAAGCAAATATTGTCGATGCTACAGCTGTTCCAATAAATAGACTTATTTTTACTCTTCCAACAGGTACACCAACATTTGTAGCACCAACTTTATCTCCACCTGATGCAAATATCCAATTTCCATATCTAGTTTTCATAAGTATCCAAGTCGCAAATAATGTAAGAGCAATAAACCATATTACTGATGGTGGAATACCTGTAGCTAATGGTGTACCGTCAGTTCTCAGTGCAATTAATTTCATCGATCCTAGCCATGTGAATAACCATTGAAAAGTATCTGTTGCAAACAACCAAGCGATTGGATCATCCTCTATTAAAACTCTTAACCCTGGTACTTGAGTTCTTCCTGTAATTAATCTCGTAATAGCCAAAGTTGCCCCTCTTAAAATGAACAACATTGCAAGAGTTACTATGAAGGATGGAAGACCAGTTTTTACTACCATTATACCATTGAAATAACCAATTAGTACTGCCATAGCAAAAGCAAAAATAATACTCGTCCATAAAGGCCAGCCCCAATAAATTGCAGGTATAGCGATACAGATTCCTGCAAAACCAATCATTGATCCAATTGATAAATCAAACTCTCCACCGATCATTAACATTGCAGCAGCAATAGCAATAATTCCTAAATTAGCTGAAACATCTAAAAAATTTAATGTCCCATAAGCGCTAAACATTCCAGTGTCACCAGCAACTATTCCAAAAAAAATAAAAACTAAAATTGAGCCACCCAAAGCACCAAGCTCTGGTCTGTTTAATAAAACTCTAAGAGGTGAAATTTTTTTAAGTCTTTCATCTTGTCCACTATCTTTTTTAGATTGAATACTCTCTGATTTTACAGACATATAAAAATTATAATTTAAAGATGATTAAAAAAAAGGCCTGACTAACATTAGTCAGGCCTTTAATTCATATTTTTATCTATAACCTTGAGCTGCCCATTTAATTACTTTAGACGCATTGTCAGGAGTAACAAACCCAGGTCCAGTCATTACCACACCTGCTGGCATTGTTCCCCATCTCATATATTGTCCAAAGATAGCTATTGGTAAATATCCTTGTAGATATTGCTGTTGGTCAATTAAAAACTCTACTTTTCCTGCAGCAGCAGCTTTTAACATATTTGGAGACATATCAAATGTTCCTAATCTTACAGAACCAACTTTTCCAGC
>LUMC01001062.1_pt1 | contig 13063 bp, 14 predicted proteins | sample 729671 | NCBI WGS metagenome assembly LUMC01 (sample SAMN03860273, study PRJNA289734) | marine metagenome | biome: seawater column; feature: ocean; material: water; isolation source: Red Sea water column Station 91 - depth 10m | place: Saudi Arabia: Red Sea | collected 2011-10-15 | depth 10 m | reverse complement strand
ATTGCTGTTGTCATGTCGCTTTCATGCTCTCTCACGCCTCTGTGTGTCATACAGTGATGTTCTGCTTTTACAACCACCGCTATGTTTTTTGTATGTGCATACTCTTGGAGTGCCTCTGCAATCTGAGTTGTCATTTCTTCTTGAATCTGTGGACGTTCTGCTATATGGTGCACTATTCTATTGAACTTACTCAAACCAATTACCTCACCGTTTGGAATAATCCCTATCCAAGCATTTCCAACAATATTTTGGAAGTGGTGGGCACATGTTGACCGAATAGATATTGGTCCAGAGGTGTACATGCTTTTGTATCCCATGTTTGGAAAACTTGTAACTCTCGGGAATGGATTATATCTTCCCCCGAATACTTCCTTTATCCACATCTTGGCAACACGTTTTGCAGTGTCTTGTGTGTTATGATCATTTTCAGTGTCAATAACAAGACTGCTCAGCAATGATTTCATTTTGTCTTGGACCTCATTTTGCAGTTGTTCAAGTTCGCCTTCTTTTATAAATTCGGAAATATTGTCATTGGCATGATATCTTGCTTTTGCTTCTTTTATTCTTTTTTTGATTTTTTCGCTTACCGGTCCTACTGGTGCCCAACTGTCTTTTAATTCGTCCATTAGTTTATTTCCTTTTTATTGATAGTCTTATACCATTGTACAGCAGTTCGAACCACGTTGTCAATGCTACTGTGAATTGGTTTCCAATTTAATAGTTCCTTTGATCTTGTTATATCTGCAATAAGTTGTGGTGGATCTCCAGCACGTCTCGGAGCATCAATGACTTTTATTGCCCCTGTGTGCTTTGCCACTTCATCTACAATTTGTTTATTGCTGAAGCCTGTCCCGGATCCTAGATTTATTGCTTCACAAATATTGCTGTCGAGTAATGCCATTGCTTTTATGTGTGCTTCTGCGATGTCATCAACATGGATATAATCTCTGACGCAGGTTCCATCTGGTGTATCATGGTCAGTGCCAAACATGTTGAATTCTTTCGCCTGAAATCCTGCCTTGATGATAATTGGAATAATGTGTGTTTCTGGATCATGCGTTTCTCCAATGTCTCCATCCCTATCAGCGCCGGCGGCATTGAAGTATCTAAAACTAATGCTTGATATACCATAAGCAGTATTGTATTCTCTCAGCATTTTCTCAACGATTAATTTTGTTGTTCCGTAAGGATTGATTGGATCCAAGTTTTTTTCAGTGTCAAAACACACACCATCCTTGGGCACTCCATAAACTGCGGCACTTGAACTAAAGATAAACTTTTTTACATCTAATTCTTTCAGTTTGTTTAAAAGTTGTAGAGTCATTACAACATTGTTTTGATAATATGAATCAGGCTGTTTTACGGATTTGCCTACGGACGTGTACGCCGCCGTATGTATACAGCAATCTATATTGTATCTTTTGATAATATCGTCAAGCAGATGTATGTCTCTGGGCAAATTGATTTCATACACATCACTAAATTTTTGTGAGATAAAATTATATTTTACATTTCTGTCGAGTATGACCGGGGTATATCCATTTTTTGCAAGATGTTTGCTAATATGTGATCCAATATAACCTGCTCCACCAACAACAAGAACTGCTTTGTTTATGTTGTTAATATTTTTTTTCGGATACTGGTGTTCTGTAGTGTGATCCATCTCTTCTCCATTGTTCGCCCTTGCCTGTCATGATGTCTAACATTCTATCGATTGTGCCATCTGTCCAATCTGATATTTGACCCATTCTAGGGGATGGTTTGCTTATTAGTGTTTCTAGTTTTTTAATTGCGTCCTTTTGTGACCATGGTATGTACATTCTTGTTTCGTCATTTGCAAAAACTTCCGGGAAAGACCTGTATGCCGGAAACAATACATTCGCGCCTAAGGCATCCGCTTCACTCACTGTGTTAGAAGTCCAATCCTGTAAAGCGCAATTGAATAAAACTCTTGAGTCAGCAAGTATGCTATAGTACTCATCTTTTTTCAAGTTTTCATGTATTGTTAGTATGCCTTCTTTAGCAAGGTATCTTGCTTCATCAACATAGTATTTGTTATTGGACCTTAATGGACCACCTGAACATATTGCAAATTCTGTGTCTGGATGTTTCTTTTTATATGCCTGCACCAAGTCCATAAAAAATTGTGGCTGTTTTTCTTGATCCCATCTTGCTCCAAATACGACTCTTTGTTTCCTTTCAATGAATGGTTTTTGTTCTACTCTTGATTGCACTTCTTCTTTTCCAAAACTTAGTCCTGAAATATTGTATATAGGTGCCTTCCAATTGGCTATTCTCATATTGGCAACCATCTCTTCGTTACTGGCAAGTATATTGACATTTGGAATCTCGTTGCACATCTCTTCATAGAGACTCATCCATTTGCTCATACCCCATACATGCACAAAATCATCTGGGTCAATTGATTGTGCTAAACATCTTAGGTATATTGCAGGTCTATATTTTTCTGGACTTTGCTGAAGTATATAAGGCAGAGCCTCCATTCCAGGCTGAAACATGTCTTCAAAAAATATTATGTCCTTGGACGTGACTTCTCCTGCTTTCATCATTTGAACCAAATTCATCATTTGGCTCATTCCAAAATAACTTCTACCATGTGCATCTAAAACTTGTCCTGTAACTATTGCTTTACTATCATCTATTGTTGTGCCAGGCACTATCACATATTCTACGCCTGCTTTTTTAAAAGCACGTTCAGTCCAATCTGTCAACTGCAGAGTATATCGGCCTTCGTATGGTTCAAGGCCCATGTAGAATATTTTCATTAATTAAGCACCTCTTGATACAGTTTAGGAAACACTTTTTTGCTGTCCAGTTTCAGTCAAATATTGAAGTAGATTTTGGTAACTGTTTTCAAGTAGGAAGCCTGGTTTTTCATTAATTTTCTCTTTGAGTAATTCTCTAAGTTGGTTTAAAATTTGTTTAGGTAAATTCAAAATATTCAAATGCGGCGGAGTAAACAATGGCCCAATCACAAAACTGTTGTTATGAAATCCTAAATTCTGCAGGTAATTTACACAACCAAAGAGACTTCTGTAATTCAAAATGAAGTAAAGCATATTGAAACTTATTTTATGTGGTAATTTTTTTATCACTTTCAAATTTTCTAAAAATGCTGTCCAGTCTCCATGATACCTGACATATTCATATTCTTCTTCTATAGTTTCTATACTAACGGTCCAATGCACGTTTTCAAACTTACACAATTGTTCAAAAATTCTAGTATTTGTTTTGCTGAGGTTGGTGTTGATCCTTAAGTTTACGTTTGGATTTTCTTTATAAAGAAGTTCAAGAAACTCTTGATTAGGTATCATTAACATTGGCTCACCTCCTGCTAGGTAAACGTTTTTTAAATTTTTTACATTTTTAAAAACATATTCTTTTACCTGCTGGATTTGTTCTTGATCATGTGGAATTTTTTTATTAAGTTCAGTGGCCCATTTGCTACTGTAGTCAGGATGACAGTAAACACATGCTTGGTTACACGCATTGGACCAACGTAGATCAACGTGTTTCAAATCAAAATTGTTTTTGCTATCAAATAGTGTTGTTGATATAGACGGTCCTATCTCTTTCGCATAATACAAACGACTGCTAATCGATTCAAAATCTTTTGCCCTGTGTTTTTCTTGTAGAAAACATCCATCACAACTAGAAGGATATTTTCCATTCAGCATTTCTTCTTTTATTTTTGTATTACTTTGTAAAATATCTTGGATGTTGTTTCTGTAGATATTGCCTATTTTGTCCTTACTGATAATACAGTTCCTTACATGCCCATTAGGCTCTAATTCAAAGCCTGTCCATGGTATAACACAAAAGTTTTTATCTAGGAGTCTTTTTGACATACGGTATTTAGATAAAATCTACAGGACTACAAAATTATATGTTTTAGTAGGCCTTTTCGTTTTCACCATTTTCTGAATAATGTACATGGGCATGATATCCCTCCATGGGATTGCCTTTTACATAATGCGTAATTTTATCCAAAGTGTGCTTTGAAACGTCACTAGCAACGAATTGATAAAACGGCTCTCCGGAGATGGCGTCATTGAACTTGTGTTCTAGTGTGTTCAACATAATGTATCCACCAAATTTGAATTCAGGAAAGTCACTTAGATAGTTTTCACCATAGTATTGAAACATTTTATCTACGTTGCACTTAACTCCTGGTTTAGGTTCAAACATCACACGTATGTTCATTACACTGTCTCCTTTACAAGTTTTACATCACCATCTTTAGTGTGTTTTATTTTATGATCGTTTCTTAATTTAAGATGCAAGGCAGTTGAGTATTTTTCATTCTTCACCATAAGAGTAATACAATCATCCATGTCATCGTCGTAGCCGTGATACGCCCAGAAATAATCCTTGCCGTACACAAGACCCATGTTACCCATTGTGGAACATACGTTGGCTACTGCATCTACAAATGTGTAACTGGCATTTAGTCCACCACCACCTATCGGTAGATATCCTTTCCTAGTAGTTGCTCTCTTTTCTTTTATCTTAAGTTCTTTCATATACTGCGTGTGATCCGTTTTCACCATCTTCTGATACATCTATTTCTATGCGTCTACCTGGATATTTTTTTGTGATTGCAATGTATAGGTCATCACTCATCATTTCACAACTTTTAAAGTCGCTTTGTATAGTGCCGTCCTTGTACAAATTAAGGAGCCATCTTTTAAACTGTATAAATTCAATGTCTCTGTCATCGTGGAATACTTCTATTGCCACTTTGAAATGAAATATGTGTCTGTGTGGATATCCTAAGAAACTAACATCGTACTCATCTCCTGTCTTTAATTTTGGATCATCTAGTGCCGCAGGGTATTTGTGCATACCTTCTTTTTGAAAGGTCACCCATATCATTTTTGCCGCCTTTCCGGCTTTTTCTTTCAATGCTTGTTCTTGTTGTTGCTCAGGTATGTTATACATCTGATCAATTACGCTTTCTGTGGTGCTGGCCATATTTTGTCCTCTGTTATTGGTTCATCTTGTTTGTATTCTTCCCATTTAGTAAATCCTGCTTTGTCTTTGAAATCTTTCATAGTCATGCTCCAAACACCAGGATTTGTTTTGTTAAAATCTACATCGTCTACTTTGAAACACAAATTGTCATCTTCTTCTGTGTGTGGAAATATGATAGAGCAGAATGGAATAAATCTTTCCTTTCTCCAGCACGTGCTAAACTTCTTGGCAACCAATTGATGTAATTCAAATGGGTAATCAACAGTTACCCAGTATCCTCTGTCTAACAATTGATGTATTTGAGCCAACTGCATCGCGTGACTGTGCATATAGGACCTATTTGCTCCATAGTATATTGCTTCTGCATCAGCGGCCACGGCCAAACTTTGTATTTGATCAAAAGTAAGATCGTTACGTGCAAGGAAAAGTGTTTGTTTACCATATGCCGGAGTGTGTTCTATTTCAATACCTGAAAAAACATTCACATCTTCTTTGAAGCCTGTAGAATAATCTCTTAACATAAGCCTATTATAACATAGAAAAACATTTTGTCAATTTACTTTAGTTTTGTCAAACTGCCCAATTTGTTTGCTAGTCTTGTTATTTCTTCCTTCAATCTCAGTTTTTGTTTTTTTAATCTTACCAAAGTTGCTTTGGCGTCCCAACTTCTATCTTTTTTCCGATCTTTGGTTAGTTCGGCAACTTTTTTATCTAACCAATTCTTTGCATACAATAATTTTTTTAGTTTCTTGTTTTTAACTTTTACCATTTTATCCTCCTATTCGAATAGACTGCTAAAGTTGTTTTTGCCTTTTCCACCGCCTGTGGCCCTTGCCCATCTAGTGCCACGTATGTCAGCTCACTTGGTTCATCTGTGTTGTCCGAATCCTTAGTCTTTCTCCAGTGTTTTACCTGTGGTTTATGTTTGATCATCTCAATGTCATTCAAGTCATTTGCAATTTGCACCGCTCTTATATGGTTGTAAACATTATGGGCCATCATCAAGCAGTAACTAAAACTATCCCAACTTGTTTTGCCCTCTTTATTGTTTTTGTTTAGATCCCCTTCACCATAAGCACAAACATCTCCAAGTATTAGTCTTTCTCCTATTGCTGACTTGAAAGGAAACGGAATAGTTGATCCTTTTAGTCTCTTGTCATCTGGTGCCTTCTCCATTATGTAACTCCATCTTTTTGGAGTAAACAAGTTGTGCGTGTACACAAGTCCATTTGCGGTTGATAAAAATGCTGACGCACTATCAAAACTAATAGTAAATTTGTCATTGATATTCTTTCGAACCTGTCTTTGTACCTGTGTTAAGAAACATGCCCAATCAAGTTGTGACGTGCCTAGTACGTGCATCCAGTCTTTACCATCCAGTTTCTTTTCATCTCTCATTATGATTAGCCTTTTTAACATAACCTCCATGTCACACATGTTGATTCCGCCCATTGCCCAACCTTCAAATTCAAAATCTTTTACTTTGTCATACCAAATTTGTGCTGTTTCCCAATCATCACCTTGTAACACGTTTAATAACTTGGTCTGTCCTAGTCTATTTTTTTGGAAAAACTTATTATTGTAAATTGTGCCGTCCAATGTATCTTGAAAACTTTTTAGTCCTGTTTTTGGTGAATTCAAATCGTCTGCCGCCCAAGTTGGCACGTCTAAGGTCATTGCCCAATCGCTTGTAAGTTCCAACCAATTTAAAATATCTGACCTTACTTTGTTTGCTTTATTTCCTTCAAAATCTTTCCAATCAAATTTAATAACACCTTTTCCTATCTGATATCCACCTGAGTCACCAATAATCGTTGAAAACTTTCTGTCTCGATTGACACACATTGAATCTCTGTCTGCTGTTTTATCCATATCTAAACAGGCGTGTCCTGCCGAATATAATGCTGTTGGATATGTGAAATATCCTTGTTCAGGATTGATAAAGTTTAATCCTTCGACTCCTCTGTCCAATCCTTTTGGTATTCTTTCTGCTGGTATGTGGGTGCCCTCAGTAACCCTTTGTTTGCTAATGAAAGTATTGTAAAAGTTTGAAATAGCAGGCAAGAACACCGCAAAGTCTCTGCTGTACTCTCCTAAATGTTCTTGCCTTTTATCTGTCATTACTGCGCCTGCGCTGGAATAATATACTGATATTTGCCTAGTCCTGAGTCTACTGTAACCTGCATTGCTCCTTCATTGGAAAAATGTAGTGTTACTTTTGCAGAATCAGAAAGTTTCAATATCTGTAATACCTGTGCTACCGGCCAACTCCATCCTTTATTAAGAGTTCCTTTCACGTCTTTTGCAAATACAAATTCACCACCATGTGATGATTGATCACCAAAAGTGAATATCAGGTTACCATCCTCTGTTCTTACAACAAAAGAATTGTGTTCTGTGTTTGCTACTGATTGAAAGTTGAATCTTTGTACACTTGCCACTGTAGGCTCGATTTCAACGTCCCACTTAACACCTTTAAATTTTACAGTTTTAAGTTTTTCGTTAATAATCTCGGCATTCATAAATCTATAATCATTTTTGAAATCACCTTTTTCATTTTCAAAGTGTATACCTGTTGGTGTTTCTGCACCATTTCTAGTTCCAGTCATTACGGATATGTTTGCCTTATCTTTGTATTCCGGACATTTTAAATGTATATCTAGTTTATTCAACTGAGGCATACCAAAAGTTCCTATCATACCTGATTGTGGTTTGTGAAAAGATCCTTGCAGGATAACTGATCTGTCCTCTGCCATTGAATCAATAGCAGTTGAATCACTGGTACCAGTAATTTTAACAAGATCGAGGAATCCAAGTCCATGCGTGTGCTTGACAATGTCTTTCAAGATATCTATCATAATACAATTATTATATAAAATATTTAGATCAGAATCAACTGTTAAATTATTTTTCTTTATCTAGCGGCATTTCTAAAACTTGATAAAGCACAGGATTTAGATTACCAAGTTTTTTGAAGATAACATAATTGGCGCCTTGTTTAAATTGATCGCTTTCTATGATGTCATAACCATGTGATTGGATCATTTTGTGCATGTCTGTTTTAGTATTGAAGTTCCAATAACCACGCTTTGCCTCGTGCAAGTCTTTATCATATTCACAGTTGGCATAATGTATAAGAGCATATCCGCCTGGTAACATTACCCTTTTCATGTCTCCTAGGTATTCATTGATGTGTTTTTGTGTAAAGAAAGTAAAGGTGTTCCAGGAAAAAACAAAATTACAACTGTTGGTTGGTATTGGAGAACAGTCACAACGTAGTGTCGTATAAAATTTAATATATTTGTGATGAGGTGGGTGAAATTTTTTCTTAATTTTAGTTTCACATGTTGGCAATAAGTCTAGAAAATAGTTCAGCCTCCAAGACAAAAACATTTTACTGTACCTACCATACCCTGGTCCTATTTCCAAAGAGTTTTGCATGTTGGCTGTTTTGCCTGCTTTCGCAAACTGAAATATTTTTGATTCGATCATCTTGTCAAGCAACTCGTCGTACAAGTGTTTTTTTCTATTATGTGTCCAATCTAACTCTTGCTGATACCAATCTTTTGTCTTATCCAATTGTTGGATTTGATCGTCGTTGTATGCGTCAACACGTCTGGCCAGTTCTTCTAATTTTTTTAAGTAACTGTCAATGCAATCTTCCCAATTTTTTGTATCTCGTAATTTTTTGAGAGCAGATATTGTTAGTTTTATCTCTTCTATACTAAGCATCTTGTATTTAAAATTGGAATAGTTTGTTGAATGTGTTTGTGGTCTCTGTGCTTTGTACGTCCCAATTAAGCACCCCGATAAGATTGTCTATTTTTTGATCTAGTATTGTAGATTCCATTGCTTCAGCATCAAATGGCATTTCTTTGAACCAGTCGGGTATTCTCATCTCGTCAACTGGATAGGCTATTGAAGTGTAGCCTAATGGATTGTTTTTCAATTTACACACAATCACTTTTGCTCCATCCGTTATAGGAAGAGAATATTTGTCGCTGTACATTTCTCTACATCTATTCCAGTTTATACTTGCTCTTACGTGCCCTGGCATGTTGGCTCTCCCTTGTTTAGTTTCTTTTGCAAGATATTCTGTAACGTTGTTTGCTCTTTTTGGTGATCCTTTTTCCCAACCTGGCGTTTTGTTAGTCAAAACCATCATCAACAACTCACTTAGAAAGTTTTGTACAAAAACAGGAGTGTCAGATCTTTTAAGATCAAGTCCCATTGCCTTCATTTTTCCTGGCGAGCCGGCTATATCTTGACGTTCTCCCTCCTTGTCGAAGTACAACACTTCATATCTTTTCTTTGTAATAAACAATCCTTTACTAGCAACTAATTCACGTCCTGCTTTTATTACCTCGCCTCTAGTTTTTGGACAGTGAAATGCTTTGGTCATGTATTGTGTAAAGGAGTTATTGACTTCGTCAGCAATTTTATCATATAAATTTATTATGTTTTCTTTTTCCCATGGCACTTTTCCAGATATTATTTCATTCTGTAGCGGTTTATAAGCACTAAAGTAAACTGAATCTGTGTCGCCGTAAATTACTGAATCACCTTTATGATCATAGTCGCCAGTTATTACTTCATTTACTTTTGCGCCCATGTGTTTTGTGATACATCTACCAGTTAGTGTTACTGACTGTCCAATCCTTATGTCGAAGAATCTGCAACCTGGATTTAAGATTGCTCCATACAAACTGTTTAAATTAATTTTTTTGACTAGTTGCCTTTTGTCCCAAAACTCTTTTTCTATTTCATTATCACCGCACTCATGCATCTTACGTTGCATTTCTTTTCTTTCAGCATACCATCTTTTAAGTAGTCCAGGAATGATTGCTTCAAATTCATATGTGAAAATAGTTCCGTTTGCACTCAACATCCATTGATTATTACTCTCAAACACAAGTTCGTGTAGTTGCCCTGCACTCATTTTCACACTTGTGCCATCTTCCCAGTCAACTATTATTTCAGTGCCTTTATCTTGTTTCATTACTGCTTGATATTCCCAAGTGCCAAATTGATTATCCCAAGCCGCCGCAAATGACTTTTTCTGGTGCCTTGCACGATTTATTTCCGCAGACGTGATAACAGGGCGTATCTGTCCAACAATTGATTCTGGTCCCATGTTCAATGCTCTAATTACACTTGGATATAGACTGTTGATATCGCAACTACCTATCCAATTGTGTAAACCTTTCTTGGGCGTGGCCACGTATGCACCAGCCGCCGTGACAGATTCTCCTTCGGCACGTTTGACTCTTCCAGGCACAATCATGCCTCTCCTGTGTGCTTCATTCACGATTGCTTGTTCAGTGACTGCAACTGCTCCCATCGTAGTCTGTAATAACACGGTATTTTGGTGTGCTATTTCGTTTGCAAGTTCAATAAATTTTAATTTTTTTTCCAGTTTGGCAAGTAGAGCACAGTCTTGTCTATTGTATTCTATAAACAAACCAAAGTCATTATTATATAGGTTGTCCAAAGATCCTTCATACACTGTCTTTTTTTCGCCAAGTTCGTGTTCACCTATTGCATCTAGTCTGTACGAATGTCTTTCTTCATATGTGTATTTTCTGTAAAGTTCTAGCAGATCCAAATGCACTCTTCCTATCAGGTCATAACTTAGTTGCTCTCTGCCATATTTCTCAAACGTCCTACGCTTTGGCTTTTCACCCCAGAAGCATAGTCTTCTTGTGTCGTCGCTACTCAATGTTTTTTGTATCCTACCAACAGTGTATGGAATATCATAACCTTCCGAGTTCCATCCACTCAAAATGTCCGCATCATCTATCAGTGTTAAAAATGCGTCTAACATGTCCGCTTCTTTTTCAAACAACATGACGTTTTCAAAACGTTCTGTCGCCATTTTTGCTCCTGACATGTTTAGTGTCTTTGGCGGAACCGCAAGTGTTACTAATTGATCGCTCCAACTTAGATAACAAGTTATTGCTGTTATTGGCATAAATGGATCATCTGTAGTAGAATATCCACGCTGTGGGTCGAAGTCAACTTCAATATCGAAAAATACAACATTTAATTTGATTTATATCTTGTTCGTATAATTTTTTGTTTGATCTTATTTTTTGTTCTTTTATAAATTGCTTGAAAGTGGAGCATTGTACTTTTTGCAGTTGTTCTCCAAATATACTTCTGTGTTTTCCTCTGCTGTCAGGATAGTAAAATGTATATCTTGCGTCGTAGTCTACAAACTTTCTTTGTCCTTTGGAGTCTCTTTCAACTACACGGACTTTGTCCTCATCTCTTTTATAGAATGCATCTATATAACTCATAATAAAAATACTTTAATGTTTCCAATCACATTCATTATAGTAAACCAACTTGCCAAAACCAGTGTCCAAATTATTCTTCTTCTCCAACATGCAATGGCCAGTGTGCAAGATCCTACCAGATAGACAGGAAACACATACTCCATTATAGGATAAGGAGAAGTGAAAGTCAATATCACTGATCCTGCAATGGTAAATGCCACAGATATAATCTCAAGATAAAATGCTGTCTTATCTGTGTTATAACTGTTTACCCAAAATTCTTTGAGTAAATTATACACTAAATTTTACCCGCGGCTGTTAGTATCGCTTCTACTTGATCCATGTCGTCTGACACACCCTTGTAGTTGTCTTTGTGTGCAACCGATATGGCTTTGTTGATGAGTGCTGGTTTAAGTTCTAGTTCTTCTGCAAGTGCCCTTACAGTGTCCTTCAATCCTGATTTAAGATCGTCGACTTCTCCGAGAACTTGTGAACCTTGGTTTATAATTTGTATTAGTTTTTGTTTTTCTGCTTCGTTGAAATTTCGCATTTTTTCTCCTTTTTACTATTATACTTTATGATTGGAGTAAAAGCAATTATTTTTTAGGCTTTGTAGAAACTCTAATTGGCTTTTTACCAGTGCCACCTGTATCTTTACCACCTCTACCTGCTTTTCGCTGTGCGGCTCTTTTTCTTGATACTGCTGACTTTTTCTGCTTTTTCTTGGCTATGTTCACCCATTTTTGTTTGAACCATTTACGCAATCCACCTTGGTACTTTCTTTCATTTAGTATCAAGTCGCCACAGTTTATACAAAAATCAAAATCATCAACTAAGGCTGATAAGTCATAATCAGGTTTTATTGCACCATGTTTCTTTTTTGCAATCATATCCATTTGCAGTGCGACCTTAAAATCATAGTCAGTGACATCTTTTGTTCTGTGTGTGTAAATTTTTACCAAAACTTCATCGTAGAAGACTCCTAAGTCTGCATGATGGTCTAGTTCTTCTTGTGGCTTTATTGTGTCAATCAAAAACTTCACTACCTGGAAGTAATCTTCAAACTTATATCTTTTTTGTAAACTGTTATCTTTGTATTCCCAATCAGGTAGGTATTTCTCTCTAAGTTTTTCAATAGTATCTTTGTCTAAATTTTGGTATTCTCTATCAGCAGATTCATCTATTTGTGATCCCATCATTTGCACTGACTTGTCAGCAAAATGTTCAACGTTGGCAAGTCCTCGGCTACCTGCTGATACTGGAGACTGAATCTGTTCTCCCGAACTTACGTGTCCTCTTTGTTTTAGATGCGCTAGGTTCTGATAGTATTGTTTAAAATTCCAAGGTATAGTCATATCAATATTTATTTCCAGAGAACCATCTTAAATCGTTCTTTTTCTATACCAAAAAAATTAGTTTTGTAATCACTTTGTTCAAAAAAGCCTAAATGGTGCCACTCTGACTTTTTGTCCAATAGTCGTAGAGCCATTTCATCAAAATCTTGTGCCTGTAAAAAATCATCCATGTATTTTTTCTTTTCCTGTATTTCTTCAAAATTAAAACTGTCCCACTCCCAATGTAACACTTCAAACACGTTACCCTCGGCATCTGCATAGTCTATTGAAAAGTCTAATCCCCATTTAGGTCTTATTTGCAAGACTTTATGAACCAAAGGACATTTCTCAGCAAATTCTTCCATTTGTTCTTTTGCCGCACCTGTAAATCCTTTTCTTTCAAAAATCACTGCGTGATTTATATGGCAACCTCTGTCTGTTGGCTCGGAAGTGAAC
>LUMC01000397.1_pt1 | contig 13075 bp, 18 predicted proteins | sample 729671 | NCBI WGS metagenome assembly LUMC01 (sample SAMN03860273, study PRJNA289734) | marine metagenome | biome: seawater column; feature: ocean; material: water; isolation source: Red Sea water column Station 91 - depth 10m | place: Saudi Arabia: Red Sea | collected 2011-10-15 | depth 10 m | reverse complement strand
TAAATGATGAATGATCAAGAAATCTCTTCTGATAAATTATCATCGAAAGTAAACGCCTTGATAATTATTGATATTCAGGAAAAAATAATAAGACCAATTTTTAATAAGGATTCAATAATCAAAAACATTAAAAAGCTAATAAATGCTTACCAAATTTTAGAAGAAAACATATTTATATCTGAACAGAACCCACTCAAATTGGGAGTAACGATACCTGAATTATCACCCATAGCAGAATTTAGAAAATTTGAAAAAATGGAATTCAGCCTAGCTAAATTAGAAGATTTTTTAAAAGAACTTAAAGATAAGAAAATTACTAATTTGATAGTTTGTGGGATCGAAACGCATATTTGTATTCAACAAACAGTCTTAGATTGTTTACAAAAAGGATTTGAAGTTATTCTCATATCAGATTCCATGGGAAGTCGAAATAGGGTAGATCATGAAATAGCATTACAAAGAATGACTCAGAGTGGGGCGATCTTAACAACAACTGAATCAATAATTTTTGAATTATGCAAAACTGCGGATAGAGAAGAATTTAAAGAAATTAGAAACATAATAATGAGTTAAAGAAAAATAAAGACTGGTTTGTTGTTTTGAGATAATTTAAAATTTTATTAGAGATAAATTTTAAGGGTTTATTTGAATATGAAATTAGTTACTGAAAACTTCCTTCTGGCAATATCTATTTTTTTTATTGGAACTTTATTGTCGATAATAATTTCAAAAGTTTCAAAAATATTTTTTAAAAAGATTTCCAAAAGAACAAAAACAAATTTCGATGATTTTATTTTTGAGGTGATCTCTGGAATTATAAAACCTATAGGTTTCCTCCTCTCATTTTATTTTTCAATTGACTATTTTTTTGCTGATGAAATAACTTTCATCTCTGTCTTATTGAATATTTTGAAATTATTTATATTAATAATCATCATAAAAGCTCTCAACAAAGTTTTAATAAGATCTTTAACAGAATCGACCTCGAAAATTAATGATTCCTCAATTAGTTCGATGGTATCTTCACTAACTCCATTGATAAAAGCATTAACATGGACTATTGGCTCAATTTTTTTCTTACAAAATATAGGTGTTCAAATGACTGCTATTTGGGCTTTACTAAGTGCAGGAGGTATTGGAGCAGGATTAGCTTTGAAAGATCCAGTTCAGGAGTTCTTTGAATATATAACAATTTTGCTTGATAAACCTTTTCAAAAAGGTGAGTTTATAAAATCTGATGGAGTCCTCGGAATGGTTGAGAGAGTGGGAGTACGATCATCAAGGATAAGAAGTATTAATGGAGAAGTAATAGTAATGAGCAATAGCGCCCTAACAAATGGAATAATTTCAAATTACGCACAAATGGAAAAAAGAAGGTTAGTGCATAAATTGGGAGTTGTTTATGAAACCTCTCCAAAACTTATGAAATTGATTCCAATAATAATTAAAAAAATAGTTGAAGAGACAAAAGATGCGTCTTTTGATAGATGTCATTTCACAGATTTCGGCGACTTCAGTCTTAATTTCGAACTTGTTTATTACATCCCAACAAATAATTATCTCGCCGCAATGGAAGCTCAACAATCTATAAATTTAAGAATTATTGAGGAATTTGCGGTTAATAATATAGAGTTTGCATTCCCAACACAAACCTTAAATATTGAAAGTAACAAAGCCAAATGATCTACAAATCTCTTCACTTAAAATCCAGAGTTTTGAAGCCAACTCAGAATTATTTGCCTCATCACTAACCTTACTTTCAACTAATTTATGTTTTTTAAAAGATATAAGTTTATTACTTAAATGAACGTAACCAATATTATTTAAATTTGAATCAAAAACAATTTCAGAAAGTATCCTACCAGCATTTTCTATACTTTCAGAAATTCCTAAAATATTTTTTGCAGCTTTAGAAAAAATTAAATATCCAAAGAGATTAAAACGCTTACTGTATCTAAAAAAACCAAGATCATCATTTGGTATTACTAGACCAGGAGCCCAAGTAATTACAGAAATTTTACTAGAGGAAATTTTTAATTTTTTTTCAAGTTCTTTAGCAAACAAAATATTACATAACTTACTATTTTTATAAGCTTCATCAGCATTAAAATTTAAAAATTGCCCAGTTACTTTTTTTCTTAAATTAACTAGGTTATTAAGTCCCGCTTTCTTTCCTATATTGCCACCTGAACTTTTGGGGTCGTGTACATCTGATGATGTAATAATGATTCTAGATTCTTCTTTATCTCTAATAAAATCTTTTAGGACATTTACCAAGTAAAAATGTGCAAGATGATTTACCGCGAAAGTTAGTTCTATGCCTTGTTTTGATACTTTAGGGTAAAAAGAGCCTGTATATTGCAATCCTGCATTTAAAACAAGAACATCTAAAAAAATCTTTTTACTAATAAAGTAATCTTTAATTTTTTTAATATTCTCTAGATCTGAAAGATCACAATTTTCAATAATATTTAAAAATTTACTAAGGTAATTTTTATCAAAATGTTTCTCGATTTTTCTGAGAAATTCATTCTTTCTAAATTCGTTTTTTATTACAACATATAAAATATTTTTCGTCTTCAGTAAATTAATAATGGCAAAAAACCCTATTCCTGAATTACCTCCAGTAATTAAAATATTTTTATTTTTAATCATTTAAATTCCTATATTTTTTTTATGATAAAAAAATAAATAAAGTTTTTTTTATTTTGTAATCTTATAAATTATTGTTAAAACACTGAAAACTTAGTCACTAGTATTTGAGTAATTTGATTATTATTAATCTACTCTCATTATAAGTATTGGATGAAAAATATAATTCTAGGCTCAGAAGTAATAATTTGTTCCATAAATTTCTTTAATCATAAGATTTATATTTAATGTCAAAAGAAAATATGCCAGATGTTCTTGTTTTGGGTGCAGGGCCTGCGGGTATGGCTATTGCCTCAGCTTTAGGGAAGGAAAAATTAGATGTTGAAGTGCTTTCTCCAAATGGACCAGATGAACCTTGGCCAAATACATATGGCATTTGGGGGAAAGAAGTTGATCAACTCGGGCTTCAGGATTTACTTGAATATAGATGGAAGAATACTGTAAGTTTTTTTGGGCATGGCGCTTTAGAAGAGCAGGACGACGAGAATAAAGCCACGGAACATTCACTAGATTATGGACTATTTGATAAGAAGAAACTCCACAATTATTGGTTTAACGAATGCAATAAGTCTTTTATTAAATGGCATCAAGGCTTTGCAAACAAAATACATTTTGAAAAATACAAAAGTACAGTAACTACAAAAGATGGCAAAACTTACTCTGCAAGATTAGTAGTAGATGCAACAGGGTATGATCCTGTTTTTCTTAAATTAAAATCCTGTGGTCCCTTAGCAGTCCAAACTTGTTATGGGATAGTAGGTAATTTTAGTAAACCTCCACTTAAGAAAGGGCAGTTTGTATTAATGGACTATAGAAATGACCATCTTAACGATGAGCAAAAAAAAGAACCGCCAACTTTTCTTTATGCCATGGATATGGGGGATGGGAAATATTTTCTTGAAGAGACATCTCTTGGTTTGGTAAATCCTCTAACAATGGAAAATTTAAAAGAGAGACTAGAGAAGAGGCTTTCTTATCGAAATATATCAATCACAAGCATGCAGCACGAAGAGCTTGGCTTATTTCTTCCTATGAATATGCCAATCCCAGATTTCAAACAACAAATACTTGGATATGGTGGTGCTGCTTCAATGGTACATCCTGCATCTGGATATTTAATTGGTAATGTTTTAAGAAGAGCTCCACTTGTCGCAAAGGCAGTCTCAGAAGCAATTAAAAACAAAAATCTAAGTACCTATCATATTGCTAGAAAAGGTTGGGAAACTTTATGGTCAAAAGAATTAATTAGGAAGAAATCACTTTACCAATTTGGATTAGAAAAACTCATGAGGTTTGATGAGAAACTATTGAGAGAATTTTTTGGCAGTTTTTTCCAACTACCTAAAAATCAATGGTATGGGTTTCTAACTGATACTCTTTCTTTAAAAGAGATTGTATATGCTATGTGCGTAATGTTTATAAAGGCTCCATGGAGTGTAAAGAAAGGTCTTATGATTATGCATGGAAGAGAATTTAAAATGTTACTTAGGATAATATTTCCAAACATATAGTTAAAAAATGAGAACCATATTAATAAGTGGAGCCAGTAGAGGTATTGGACTAAATATTGCACATAAAGAATTAAAAGAAGGCAATAGAATTAGTGTTGGCATAAGAGATTTAGAATCATTAAAAGGAAGCGCTATTGATCCAAAAAAATGGCCAGAAGGGAAAATTATAATCAACCACTATGATGCTTTAAAAAAAATTACAGCCGAAAATTGGATAAAGAATACCGTAGATGAATTTGGAGGATTTGATTCAGTAATAAATTGTTCTGGAGTATTATCGAAAGTTCCTTTCTTATACAAAGATGGTGATGAAGAAGATATTTTAAATACATTAAATATCAATTTTTTGGCAATTTGGCATTTATGTAGGCTTTCTTGGGATCATTTATGTACCTCTGGAAGAGGAAGAATTATTGTTTTAGTTTCAATGAGTGGGAAAAGATCCAAAGGTGATTTAGCCGCTTATTCTTCTTCAAAGTTTGCTTTGATGGGATTATGCCAAACTATGAAAAATAAAGGTTGGGATAAAAATATAAGGATTTCTGCAATTTGCCCAAGCTGGGTTAATACAAAAATGGCCCAAAATATCTCTTCTTTAGACAAATCAAGCATGACACAACCTGAAGATATTGCTGAAATATGCTCAACTATTCTTAAGTTACCTACCCAATCAGTTCCATTTGAAATCGCCTTAAATTGTAACTATGAAATTTAACCTAAATTAAAAATTAAGTAAGCCATTGAAAGCATTGCAATTGCAATAAATAAACCTTTTATTCGATTAGTTAACAATGAAAAAAGAGATAAATCTTCAGAAAAGTATCCGCCAAAACTACCTGTAATAAATAATATAACCATTGGTAGAGATGCCATTCCGAAAGAATAAGATATAGATCTTACAAATCCAAAATTTAAATAATTAAAAATAAAAGAACCTAATGAAAACAATAAAAAAGATGCAAATAGAGTTATAGAAACTTCAGCATCTAAAGTGTGAGGTAAGCTACCCTTTAATTCAAATTGCTTTTTACATTCTCTAATTTGTCTTTTAGAAAGCTTTAAATAACCAGTTTCAGGAATTCTTTGCGACTTATATTTTCTTAGTAATCTTGCTTCAAGAGTTTCTGGCTCCTTAGTCATAATTGATGTTAATAATTCATCTGGCTTTAATTTTTTAATTTTCTTTTCAAGATTATCCGTTTTCCCAATCCTATAAAGGTCTCCTACTCTAATAAGGTAAACATATCCCGACATTTGCGTTGTAAAATTAATACTGTTCCTACTTAGATAATACTAAAAGAATTAGGGAAATTAAAAGTTTTTACAATATGAAAAACGATATTTTATATTCATTTCGAAGATGTCCATATGCAATTCGTGCAAGATGGGCCCTGTTAATTTGCGAAATAAAAGTAGAGATAAGAGAAATTGATTTAAAAAATAAACCTCTAGATTTTTTAAATAATTCAAAGACGAAAACGGTTCCAATTCTTATAAAAAAAAATAGTGAAGTTATTGAAGAAAGTCTTGAAATCATCCTGTGGGCTCTCTCAGAGTCGAAAAAGGAAAACATCAAATTAATTTATTTTCCTGAGAACAAAAAGGAAGATATTTTTGAAATAATTAATGAAAACGATAACGAATTCAAAAGAAAACAAATATTTTTTTGGAGATAGCCCCACAATCGCTGATTGGTCTGTTTGGCCTTTTGTAAGACAATTTAGAATCGCTTGTGAAAGTCAAAAAAGGATAAATTATTTTGAACCCTCGATAAAAAACTGGTTAGATTCATTTGAGAAAAATAAAGAATTTAAATCCTTAATGTATAAATACGAATTATGGGAACCAAATTATAGAAAGAATTATTTTCCTTTTAATTAACTTTCTAACAACTTCCTTTTTTCAATTATTCTTGCTAACTCCAAAAAATATCCTGCAGTCCTAAATTTTCCAATATTTTTTTCCTTAAAATCAAGATCGCTTCTAATTTCTGCAGTCTCCGCCATTAGCAAATCTAAATCATTTGATCCAAGACTATACAATTCTCCTAGTTCGATTTCCCTTCCGAGTAAATGACTCCTAAACCACTTCCCTTTATTTTCTTGAGGTGGAATATCGTAGGGAGTAAATGACATTAAAATAAAATTTAGGCTAATACTATTCTAGGGTTCTTATTGAAACTTTTTCATCTCTACTTTATTAAAAATCAATGCAATAAAAAGAATTGCGAATGTAATTAGGGCACAAATTTCTGTCCAATAATCTAACCCAATTTTAGAAATCATTAATGGTGCAAGAACTGTGAATAGTCCCCCAGAAAGAATTAACTGAGCGAAAAGCTGTTTTGACGTAAAAATTGGTAAAGTCTTAGAAATATTTTTAGGATCTGCAAGCCTTAAAAGAAGTAACCCAGAAGCTACTACACCTGTAGAATTCCCAAACTCTATCAAGCTTTTTTCAAACCAATAATCATCAAAAATAAAGTATGCGAAATAAGCAATGCAGATTAAATTCCAAAATAAACCGAAAATAGTAAACACTAAAATAAGTATCCAATTATCAAAAACAACTGCAATATCTAAACTCGCCATAGCTGTAAAAATCAACAAATCTGTGGATAAAATACCAATCTCCCTTTGCAGAATATTTGAAATAAATTCTGTATTTTTGGTTTTCTCTAAAATATATCTTATAAGGAGCGAACCTATAAGGATAAAAGGGAATACTGGTAGTGAAAAAATAATTTCCTTCGAAAAATCACCAAAAGAACTTGAAATATACCTTAAAAATTTAAGTAGCAAAACACCAAAAGAAATTGCCAAACCAGAGAATCCAAGATTTATTATAAAAATTCTTAAATCTGCAAAAATTCCTGTCTTATTTTTTTCCTTTAGAGTATCTTTTTGTTCATAAAAGACCCATTGTTGCCATAGCCAAACCAAGATCTAAACCATTTGGGAAACCTAGTTTATTAAAACTTTCACCGATTATTGATGCAGCTCCATGACCGCCCTCAAAACCTACCTCTATTAAACAACCCATTAGAGGATTTGCGTCCATAGATGGAGGCAGAAAATATTTAACAACAAGGCCACCGACAAAAAATTGTCCGAAACCTAGTGAAAGAGCTAATAGAAATTGATTAAAAATCGGTTTAACTAAACCATTTATATTCGGTATAGGTCTTCCCATCATTAAAGTTGCGAAGACTAATGATAAAAGAGGAGTAGGAAAATTACTCCAAACATTTATTGTTTCTTTTGGTAAAAAGTGTATCGCACCAAATGGGCCTATAGATATACCTAAAATTCCTGATATGACTGCTATCGGCAATCCAAATCTCTCGAGTTGAACAGCTAGTTTAAATTTCCTTCCAAAAATCAACAAAAAAAATATAATTAACAATCCAAAAAAACTTATCAATAGAGAATTTGAAAAAATATCTTTATTCTGTATCGAAAAAATATTCAATGATTTCAAAAACATATAATTCTAAATCTAAATTAATAAACAAAATTTTTCAAATAAAAAAGGCTCCGGTAAGAGGAGCCTTTTGATATTGGTAAGAAAATTTGAAAATTAATCTTTAAGAGTAACTGTTGCACTATCAATATTACTGATAGCATTTGTAACTCTCTTGAAATCAAAGCCTAGTGCTCTTAAAGCGTGCCATAGATGACCTTGAATAAAGAAGAATCCAAAATAGTAATGAACATTAGCTAACCATGCCCTTGAAGTGTACTCACCATCAGGAAGATCAACAGTATCTACCCAATAAGGAGAAATACTAAACTTCAATTCAAGTGGTTCACCAAAGAATTCAGTTGGATAAACTGTTGTGTTAGCTGCACTCCAGAAGGCTGCAATAATAGCCATCCAGCCTATTCCAGCTAGTGACCATGAGAGAACAGCTTCTGCAGAGAGAAGTCCTTTACCTTTAAATTTGGTATATTCACCAACTTGCTTAGTAGCAATATGCCAAGCACCACCAGTGATCTCAACGAAAGCAAGAAAAGCATGGCCTCCCATTACTTCTTCAAGGCTATCAATAGTCAAAAAGTCTGTTTGGTGATTCCAAATTTTGGCCAAATTTAATTCATACTCAACCTGTCTTACAGAACCAATAGCTGGATCATAAATTCCATGAACCCTTGCCCATTCAACAAAAGCGATAACTGCGAAACCAAGAATAATTAAATGGTGACCAAGAATAAATGTCAATTTGTCTGGATTATCCCATTCAATATTGAATTTTCTAGCTCTTGCTACATCAGAATCTTCTAGATTTCCAGGAAGAAGTAAAGAGTGTAAAAGTCCTCCGGCTGCTAAAACCATAGAAGAAACTAAGTGAACTATTGCTATCGCTAGAACAGGTTTAGTATCTCCCATCGCAACACCATTAGCATCAAACCCTATTCCAAGAGTTGCTAAGTGAGGAAGAACGATTAGAGGTTGATGACCCATTGGGACGCTTGGGTCAAATCGTGAAAGTTCAAAAAGGGTGAATGCACCCGCCCAGAAAACAATTAATCCTGCATGAGCTACATGAGCAGCAATGAATTTTCCTGAGCGATTTGCTACACCTGAATTACCAGCCCACCATCCATAGGTAGTATCTGGATTTCCATAGGTTTGCATTTAGGAATTGATTAGCTTAAACGTTTTGAGAATACTTTATATTTCACCAAACAGTTGAATTCATAACAAAATTGTAAAGGTTAGTAATCCTAACTATTACTAAACAAGGATAAGACATCTAATATTATGACTACTTCTCAAGAGTCTTCTAGAAAATTTTCACTAGAAATGAAATCTGAAGTTCATTACAAAAAGGCTGCAAAATCTTACAGAAAATCGAAACAATATATAGATATGATTAACTTATATCCAACTTTGCAAAATACTCTTATTGAGTGTAAAGATGAGAATCTAGTCGAATAAATATTTTATATATTTTCCCAAATTAATCAGGGAAATATCATTTTTTAGGCTGCAATATTATAGTTTTCTTCAGAATAAAATTTATTAATTATTTCTCTGCACATTTTTATATTGTATAGCGCTTTGGGTTTCCAAGGTTTTTTCTGACCGAGTGGAGAGCTTTTCCAATGAATCCCAGGCTTGAGTATTCCATTTTCACGTAAAAAAGAAAGTTTAATTTCAGTTATTCCCAGTTTTTCCGAGGTCAACTCAGATGAGCTCCACATATCCCCTAACATTGAATTAAGTAAATATTATTAATCCTTGATAACGTTAATTTTATTTTTTTGAAAGGGGTAAAACTTTTAAATAATTATTAAGTCACAAAAAACCTAGTATTTACAAAGAAAAGAGATTTGAAAGATTTATATCAAATTAAGAAATATTAAATAAAGAATCTTCATTAATGAATATCTCATCGATACCCTTTCCTTTATTGATGGATTTATAGTTAACGTATTCTTCTGTAATCGATTGATGCTTTGAAAGATTGATCCAACCCTTGTGCCAATTTCCACTATTTATTAATTCTTCATAAGTAGTTTTTAAGTTAATTTCAGAATCAAGGACAGAAACCATTAAAAAACTAATATTTCCTTTTTCTTTAGTCTCATTTACTAAAACAAAATGTCTTAATCCATTTATAGGTTTATTAGAAGTCCAGTAATTTTCCATAATTATTTTTTCTTAATGTTCCCCTCAGAATTTTTTCTAGATATTTTCTTATATTCATTTCTAATTTCGTCTAATAAAAGTTTTCTTTTATCCATGTAGTTAAGAGAATCTTGTTTTGTTAAGTTATATCTTTCTTTTTTAGTTAAATTCATCCAATTATTAAGATTCTTTTTATTGAAAGTTGTTATTTTTTTAGAATTAAAAACTTTTTGTTTTCTATTTAATTTAAGAAAATTCCTTAAATTAAAAAAAATAAATATAAAAAGAAAAATTATCACTATCTTCAAGAACATCACTTTACAAGTAAGTTATTGTTTATCCAATTTTCTAATTTAATATCATTCTCAAAAGATATAACCTCCTCTTCATTCCCATTACCTGATTGATCAAAGAGCCTTATAATAAATTCCCCATTAACTGCCTCATCATCACCAATAACAATAATACTTTTAGATTTAAGTTTATTTGCCTTTTTAAATTGCTTAGAGAATGAGGCTCCGCTTAAATCTAACTCAACTAACAAATCGTAATTTCTTAATTTTCTAGATAAATCCATTGCTAATGATTCAGCAATTAAGCCTTGATTAATGATATAGATATCAGTATTTCTTGGAATTTCAAGCTCTTTTCCTGCGAGTAAAATTAATCTTTCTAAACCAATAGCGAAACCAATTGCAGGAGTGTTTGGCCCTCCCATTTGTTTTATTAAATCGTCGTATCTCCCTCCTCCGCAAACTGTAGCTTGGGAGCCCAAAGCCCCACTAGTAATTTCAAAAGCTGTATGAGTGTAGTAATCTAAACCTCTTACAAGATTAAAATTTTCTACATAAGGTATTTTTAAAACCTCTAATTGTCTTTTTAAGTCTAAATATCTGTTATGACTTTTTTCAGATAAAAAATTAAATAATCTTGGTGCATTTTCAAGAACTTTTTTAGTTTGAATATTCTTTGAGTCCAAAATCCTCAAAGGGTTTTTAGAAATTCTATTCTGAGAATCTAAATCTAGAGAATCTTTATTTGTTTCTAACCATTTTAAAAAAGATTTTTGAAAATTTGATCTGTCATTAGTATCACCTAACGTATTTATTTCAAGATTGAGTTCTTTTATTCCTAATTTACCTAAGATATCCCAAGCTAAAGCAATAAGATCTCTCCCCCCTATCAAGAAATGTATACATTTCCTTACTGACAACATCTGTTCCTTCACCAATTCCTCTTATAAATAATTCGGTCATTTCCAATATTGGTGTTCTTATTTCTTTGATGGATGCTCTAGAAAGCTGTTCTAATAAAATTTTTTCAACGTTTTGCCACTTTATTAATTGATCAGGAAATAGGTCTACTGTTCCTCTTAGGTTTTTTAAGTTATTCAAAGTTCTAAAAAATAATTCAAAATTTTTAATTCATCTAGAAATTAATCTTTGATTGGTTATTTTGTGAGACAATTTTAATTTAACATTTAGAAAAACTATTGGGAATTAATAAAAGTAAAGAGAATCAACATTGCGGTACAAAACCAAAAAAAATTGCTTTTGGAATAGCACCTCTTGGTATAGTTTCAATAGGAATAGTGCCAATGGGAGTAATAAGTATAGGGGTAGTCCCAATGGGTGTATTTTCTTTTGGTGCAGTCGCAATGGGAATAGTCAATTTATCAGTAGTCGGGATGGGAATTATCTCTGCCGGTGTTACTACTATGGGGATATGGGAGTATTCACCTAATTCTCATAAAAATCATCATAATCATTCCAAACAAATTTCAAATTCAAATAAGGAAAATATGATGTCAGATCTATTTAACACTAAAGATTTTTTGCCTCATCAGTAGTTAATTTTCTTGACCAAGCTCCTTGCACAGGACTATTCCATCTGAACCCAGCATTTTTAGCTAAAGACCTATCTTCATAACTAACCAAAGCCTTGTATAAAAACCTCGGTTCAGTAGCTTTAAGTAAAAGTTCCTCTAAGTTGTCGCATTTTTTGAAGACCTCAGATATATAAAAGCAATCAGATAAAGCTCTATGTAAATTCCAAACTGGTATTGAAAAAGATAAGGCTAGATCAGTTACTGAAGGTCTTGTTTTTAGTGATTTTTGAAAAGACCAATTAATATCCTCTAAACTACATATCCATTTCTTATTAAGCTTAGGCAATCTTCCTTTTCCAAACCATTTCTTATCAAACTCCACATTATGAGCAACGATGAAATCTGAAGAATCAACAAGTTTTAGAAAGAAATTCAATCCATCTTCCCATGGTTGAGAGATATTTTTATTCGTTACTCTCTCTTCAGAGGGATTGGTGTTAATTTGATCATGAAGAAAATCCAATTGATTTAATTCTTTTTTGTTAAATAGTTCCAATTAACTCAAAATACTTTCATTTATCTTGACGCATTTAATAAATATTTCTTTTAAATTAATATAAATTAAAAAACAGGCTAGAAAATATTTTTTGAAACATTTTTAGTTTATGAAAAATGACTTTTACAAAATTTCAATTTAACAATTTCTGTTATTGGCCTTCAAATCCAAAAAAAATTGTTGAATTTATTGGTGGAAGTTATTTAGCTTCTAAGCCAGATTTAACTTATAGAAGATTCATAGAGAGTTTAATTAATAAAAATTATGCAGTACATGCATATAAATACACACCACAATTTGATCACCAACAACTTGCTATCAAAGCATGGAAAGATTTTAAGAATTGCCGAATATCTTTATCCAAGAGAATAGGGGCATCAATTCCTTCAATAAGAATTGGTCATAGCCTAGGCTGTAAACTTCATTTAATTTCTCCTGATGGCGGAAGAAATTGCGAAAAATTCATATCTATTAGTTTTAATAATTTTAGTGCTAACAAATCAATTCCATTATTGAAACAAATTTCTCAAAAATTAGAATTCAACAGTGAATTTAGCCCAAGTCCCGAAAGAACTTTGCGATTAATTGAAAAAACATATAGTCAAAAAAATAACTTCCTAATAAAATTCAACTCAGACGAATTAGATCAAACAGATAAATTATTTTCTTGTCTAAAAGCAAGAAAAGAAGATAATTCTAAGGGGATAATGCTAAAAGGTACACATACCATAATTGCAAGCGCAGGACTAAGAGAAAATTTTTTGGGAGACTGGGCCGATGATGAATTCAAAAGAAATACTATAAAAAAAATTTCTAATTTAATTGATGAATCTTAATTAGGATAATTCTTTCAATTTTTCCAAAACAGAACTATCTTCGAGAGTGCTTATATCC
>LUMC01000815.1_pt1 | contig 13165 bp, 15 predicted proteins | sample 729671 | NCBI WGS metagenome assembly LUMC01 (sample SAMN03860273, study PRJNA289734) | marine metagenome | biome: seawater column; feature: ocean; material: water; isolation source: Red Sea water column Station 91 - depth 10m | place: Saudi Arabia: Red Sea | collected 2011-10-15 | depth 10 m | reverse complement strand
GTATTATTGCATATTATTTAACATAAAAATTTTATTATGAAAATGTTGTTGTTCATTATGTCTAGTTAAAATACTTTTCGCTTTTTCAAGTTCTTCATCGCTTATAATACCATCATTATTCGTATCTATTAATTGTGTTACATTCCTGTATTCATGTGGTAGAATACAAAATCTACTATTTTCATTAAATATATATCTTGCTAATATAGTAAATGATGCTGTTAAGATAATAGCTGTTACTAAATCTCTAGACATTAATAATGTAATAGAAAATATTAGTAATTCAGTAGATATATTTCTTAAAAGTGCTTCTTGATTTTTTGTTAAATTCATAGGTATGTATCTTGATCCTATGTTAACAAATATAGCTACTATTCCAATTAAAATTTTATTATTGCTTAAATTTTGAAATAAATCCATAGTAAAAGTGCTAGGTTGAATAATTACATTTTTATTATTATTTTCTATATCTACATTTTTCATACTTACATTTTTCATAGTTCTATTATTTTTTTTCATAATTGTATATATTTAGAAAATATTATTTATTAATTAATAAAAATAATAAGTAGATTTAATAAATAATAATATCTTTTATTTTTATAGAATGCACCCATTAAATCCTGCATCATTAGATAATAGTAATATAAATAATAATGGTTTATCTATAAAAAAAAATAATAGAACTATAAAAAATTACAAAAGCATCAATAATGAAAGTAGTATAAATGATACAGATAATAGCACTAATAATAATGAAAAAGTTAATGATAATCGATTAACAAAAGTGACACAAGTAGACGATCTAATGAAAAATATCTTTAATCAAAATAATGAAATGATAAATTCAACAAATATAGAAAGTAATAATAATACATTATTTAATACAGAGAAAGATAAATCTTTGAGACAAAATAATAACAATAGTGAAAAAACTAATTTAGGAAATACAGATAATACAGGAATACCAGATAAATCCCTATTTCCTGATAATGATAATCTAGGAACTGCAAATGATATAGATAGTGTTTTTAATAATTTATCTGTTTTAGCAAAACAGAATACAAAAGAGAATACAAAACAAAATAACACTATGGATAATAATAGACATTACATAAATAATGTAAATACAAATGATGAATTATTACAAAAATTAAACTATGTAATCTATCTATTAGAAGATCAACGATCTCAAAAATCAAATTATGTTACTGAAGAGATTATATTATATATCTTTTTAGGAGTATTTATAATTTTTGTAATTGATAAATTTAGTAAACCTGGTAAATATACAAGATAATTGTTATCTTGTTATTGTAATCATTTTTTAAATATGTATATGTATTCATTATTATAGTGTTTTAATGATATATTTATAATTTTAACTAGTCTAAAATTATTATTACTTGCTATTTCACTAATATCATCATTAGCAGAGATATTATATGTATGTACATTTTCGTGGACACTATTATCTTTTATATTAGTGATTGTTTCTGTAAACCAAACTGTATCTTTTCCAAAATCATTAGGGAAAATTCTGTATTTTGTATTATAGATAATGTCATTAAATCTAATAACAGAATCATTAACACGTTTTATAGATAGACTATTGGGATTTAAATCATTAATTCTTGAATAAACACTTGTACTATTAAATTTTTTATGATCTACTAGATGTAATATTAAATAACCATTATTATCTAATATATTATAACATTGCTTTAAAAAATCATCAATATTTTTTATATAATATATTTCCATATTTAGACATAATATATGTGTAATAGGCTTGTCGTAGTTAATATTTATAGTATCTAAATTATCTACATCAAGAATATTAAAGTCATTTATTAAAGAAGTTCTATCGATAGGTTCTGGATTATTATTTCTGCAATAATCAATCATAGATTGAGATTTATCTAGTCCTATTGAATGTATATTTTTATCCTTCAATATTTTATTGATATTACCTGTTTTACATCCAATATTTAATATAACACTATTATCTGTTTGTCTAGTATTTTCTAGAATATTATCTATAAAAAATGTATCTTTATCAACATCTAGAATAATTTTTTCATAAAGATTTATATATTTATCATCAAATATATCATCATTATTACTAGATGTATATAAATTTAGATTAGAATTTTCAAAACCTTCTCTATTACATTTATTAAAATATAATAATAGTAGAGCTAATAATGCTACTATAATAAAAGTTTTTGTTAGAGTATCTCCACTGGTAAATCTTTTAAACATCGACATAATATTTAGCATAAGTATATTATGTATTATTAATATATTTTTTATACTTGAATATATTAATATTTTATATGGATCCTAATAATATTAGTGATATTAGAGAAAGTTTTAAAAATATAACATTTTCTGGTTATCAAAAATCTAGAGTTAAAAAAGAACTAATTAATTGTATCTATAATTGTAAAATAGAGAATAGTTGTTATTGGTCTATAGAATTAATATGTGCAGGACACTATTCAGATTTATGGGACATAATAGTTTATTATATGAGTAAGTACGTTCATATCAGTAATCCTAAATTGCCAATATATTTAAAAATGCGATTTGATTCATTTATAACAATTATTAATAATGGTTTTAAAAATAATATATTAGAATTGAGAAATAATAAAAAAATTAGAAATCTCTTTTGCGAATGTATATGTGTTTTATGTTTTTCAAAAAAAACACATAGTTATGAAGGTATTAAAATAAATACAGTTGAAGAATTTAACTTAACTAATATTGAAAGTCGATTAAAAGCACCGAGTGTTGACTATGCAACATCTATTTTTAAAGATGAAGATCCAAAACAATTTTTAATACCTATAAATGAATTAGCATATTGTATTATCGAAAAAAATATTATAGAAGCTTGCTACTGGATAGAGTGGATAATAGAATATGAGAGTGTATGTAAGAAAAAAAAAATTAAATTAATAGCATCCAGAAGAAATATATCTCCTCCTGATAATGAAAAAGATATAATATGGATAATATGGGAATTATTGCTTGAATATTCTAAACAATATTCAGACATAACTCATAAAATAGTAAACTCATTATTGGGTTTATTTAAAATAAAGTATACAAGTTCAACAAAGAAAAAGAGAAAACATCTTATTTATTTTGCTATATCATTGTTAACAGAAAAAATAGACTACAATATATCAATTACTAATAATAAAGATGCTATAGAAATTATTATGGCAAAAATAAATACTATATATTTACAAATAAAGAAAAATGAGAAGTCCCCAAAAACAGATTATCTATTTAATGGTATGGAAAAAACCAATTTTAATAAAACTATAGAAAGATTAGATATATTGAATAATATTTATCAAAATAGTGATGAAGACTAATAAATGATGATATTAACTTTCATTATCCTGATTATCCTGGTTATCCTGGTTATCATGATTAGCCTGATTACCCTGATTACCCTGATTACCCTGACTAGATGGTAAATGAAATCTTATAACTAAACTTCTATTCTGATCCATATTACTTCTATTTCGTAAAAAATTATTTACCATTTGTGGTAAATCATTAATATTAATATTTTGCATATTATTATTAGTTTCATTATTATTATTTATTCCTCTTATATCATATCTACAAGCAGGACATATATAATTTTCTCGTATCCATCTATTTAAAGCATTATAATTAAAAATATGATTACAATGGTTAATAATTCCTACTCTATCATAACTTCTAAAACTTTCTTGAGTAATAGGACATATTCTATTTATAGGATTTTCAATATTACAAAATAATTCACTAGTAATATTATCTTCTATTAAATTATCTAGATAGTCTTGAAATTCTCTCTCAATTTGATCTTCTATATCATTATCATTATAATTATCATTATCATTATCATTATAATTATCATTATCATTATCATTATCATTATCATTATCATTATCATTATCATTATCATTATCATTATCATTATCATTATCATTATCATTTAAAACAGGAATATTCTGTATAGGATTAACAGTATTAGGGTTATTATAGGATTGTTGAGGATAATTATAATTATAATAGTATAAGTTATTACTACGGATAGTCTCGTGTTGTAATCTATATATATCTAATATGTTCTGTATAGAATTATTTACATTATTAATATAATTATAATAATTATAATCAGTATTTTCATATGAATTCATCTCAATATAATAATATTATAGAAATTTGTTTAAATAAATAATTATATTATTATTAATGAATGATTATAGTAAATATGCTAATAAAGGATTAACAGGTTTAGTCAATTTAGGTAACACATGTTATTTAAATTCATGTATGCAAATATTATCACATTGTTATCCATTAAATGAATTATTACAACACAGTATAGATAATAATAAAATAAATAATATATTAGATACAGTTTTATTAGTAGAATGGAATAATTTAAGAAAATTAATGTGGTCAAATAATTGTATTATTTCACCAAATAGATATGTAAATGCAGTGCAAAAGATATCTTTAAAAAAAAATAGAGAATTATTTACAGGATTTATACAAAATGATTTTCCGGAATTCTTAATTTTTTTACTGGAGTGTTTTCATAATTCTTTAAAACGAGATGTAGATATGAAGATAAAAGGAACAATTAAAAATGATACTGATAAATTAGCAAAAAAATGTTATGAAACAATAAAAATTCATTTTAATAATAATTATTCTGAGATAATTAATAAATTTTATGGTGTACAAGTAACAAGAATACAATCTTTAAAAGATAATAATCTATTAAGTAGTGCAACAGATCCATATTGTTTAGTTAGTTTATCAATTAGTAAAGTTACTAATAATATATATGATTGTTTAGATAATTATTGCGAAGATGAAATCATGAAAGATGATAATGCTTGGTTTAATGACGATACAAAAAGTTATGAAAATGTTAACAAAAATATAAAATTCTGGAGTTTACCAGAGATTTTGATTATAGATTTAAAAAGATTTGATAATAATATGAAAAAAATTTCAAAAAAGATAGATGTACCATTAACAGATTTAGATTTAAGTAAATATGTTATAGGTTACAATAATACTAGTTATGTATATGATTTATTTGGTGTTTGTAATCATATGGGATCAAGTTTTAGTGGTCATTATACCGCATATATAAAAAATGCAAATAGTAATTGGTATGAATTTAATGATCAAGTAATTACAAACATAGATAGAAATAAAGTAATTACTAATAATGCATACTGTTTTTTTTTCATAAAAAAACAGAAATAATTATATATAATTAATAATATAATATTATATATAATGGACTTTAATATATCTAATTTAACAAATTTTCCACAACAATCTATGAATTTTTTTAATGATATAGGCAGTAACCCATTTGTTATTGTAGTATTAGCAGTTATAATAGGTGCATATTACCTAATTTTCGCACTTTTAGGAAATAAAAGTAGTGACAGCAATAATGGTAGTGGTAGTATAGTATTTGTTGAAGCATTATTATGGGGTGTATTTATAATATTAATACTGGTTAATGGTATTACCTATTTTTTTAATATAGATGTTTCATCATCTATTGAAAATATATTTTCTGATACACCAGAAATATCTGTTAGAGTTAATAATAGAGTTGGTGATATTGGTAGCAATATTAATACAAATAATAGAGACAATACAGGAGACAATACAGGTAATAATACAGATGTAAGATTTATGAAAGGAAATGAAGTATTTAATATACCAGGAAATCATTATACATACTTAGATGCGGAAGCTCTATGTAGAGCATTTGATGGAGAATTAGCAACATATGGTCAAATATTTGATGCGTATAAAAATGGAGCAGAATGGTGTAATTATGGCTGGTCTGCAGATCAAATGGTGTTTTTTCCTACACAAGAAGAAACATGGAATAAATTACAGAGAGAACCAGGTCATGAAAATGATTGTGGTAGAATAAGTATAAATGGTGGATTTATAGCTAATCCAAATGCACGCTTTGGAGTAAATTGTTTTGGTTCTAGACCTAAAATATCAGCAAGAGAAAGTAAATTAATGCAAAGACAACAATTAGTTCCGCAATCAATAAGAGAAAGAGAAATAGAAAGACGCGCACAACAATTTAGAAATAGTAATTTAAATAATATATTGATTTCGCCATTTAATAGAAATAATTGGAGTAGAATATAAAATTAACTACCTGAAAAATTCTACCTCATATTTTTTCTAGTTTTTATTTTTTCTACTTTTTTTACTATTTAATTTTTTTGCATTATTACGTCTAGATTTTTTTCTATTATATATTTTTATATATTCTTTGTTTGGTTTTAGATTATCTATTATATTTTTATATATAGTAGCATCTATACAACATTCATTTTTATTACATGATAATTTATTTAATAAATTACCTATATTATCCATATTACCTATATTACCTATATTACCTATATTATCGATATTTCCTATATTATCCATATTATAGTATAGAGGCGAAGGAATAGATAGATGTTTTAGCTTATCTTGAAATTTATCACTTTTTGCAATATTTATAATTTGTATATTCATTATTATATTTTATGTATAAAATCTTTTTATATCTTCAACATTTTTAAAGCTTCGTTTTTGTTTAATGTACTCTAGTATTTCTTGAACTTGTCCTTTATCATCTATTAAATCATTTAAACATGTTTTAATAAATTCATATGTTATAGACTGATATTGACGTGTTTTACTAAACTTTAGTGTCTGTTGATTATATTTTATCATCTTACCATCTAGATTATTATCAGTTTTATACTGTATAATACTTTCTAAAATATTGGAACGTTCTAATCTCTTATTTTTTAGTTCTAGATTTAATTCTCGTATTTCATCATCAATACTAACCCATTTTTTTATATTATCACTAAAACTCATTAGAATATTAAATAATATATATGCTATACATCTATATTATTTACATTTAAATATTAAATTTCTACTTAAGTTTACGCATTGGTTTACGTACACTTTTACGCATACTTTTGCGCTTAGGTTTAGATTTTTTTGTACGACGATGCATCATTTTCTGTAATACTAATAATCCAGCTGGTACCGCAAATCTTCCTAACATAGAACCTCCTTTTACTTTAGCTTTAGCTTTACTTTTACCTTTAGCTTTACTTTTTAATTTCATACTACAACTAGCCATATTTATATAATATAAATATATTTTTATTTTAAGCAACACTATTTTTATTTAGATATTTAATCAGTATTATTAAAATTCCTAAATGTAATATAAAACTAATCAATACAAGTAATATAAATATTATTAAATAAACAGTTATTTTATCAATAATTAAATTTATACATGGTTTTAATAATTCAAACATAGAATTCTTAAATTCATCTAATTATTATAAATTAATATTAAATATATTGCGTGATATTTTATGTTTATTTTTCTCTAATTTCATTAATGGAGAATATTTTAGAAATTAGAAATTTTGATGATTATGACTATAGTAATATAAAATTATCAAGTCCATCTATACAAAATGGTAATAACTACTATACAACTATAACTATTGGTGAGAGAGATAAACCATTATATTTACAGTTTCCTAAATGTACTACAAAAGCTGGATATGTAAAAAATAATTCTAGATGCTATACTGACCTTATTTTCTCGGCGTCTGATACAAAAATTATTAAATGGTTAGAAAATTTTGAGACATATTTACAAAATGAAATTTATAAAAAGAGAGATTTATGGTTTGATAGTGAGATTAATCTAGATGATATACAAGAATTAATGACACCATTAATGAGATCATATCGTTCAGGTAAAAATATATTAATTAGATGTAATATAAAAAATCATAAATGTAGTGTTTATGATGAAGATGAAATATTATTAGATTTAGAAAAATTTACAGGTGATAAAGAGATAATTCCTCTTTTGTCTGTAAATGGTATAAAATTTTCTAGTAAAAATTTTACAATTGAATTAAATTTAACACAAATTATGATTATATCAAGCAAAGATGATTTAGAGAAAAATTGTCTTATTAAATCTTCTATCAATAAAAAATCTATTTCAAAAATAGATACAAAAAATAGCGATACAGTAAATCCTTTAGAGATAAAATCACAGAAAGAAAATTTATTATTAGATATAGTTGAAGATTTAGAACATAATAAAAGTTTAGAACATAATAAAAGTTTAGAAGATAATGAAAGTTTAGAAGATAATAAAACTTTAGAAGATGATAAACATTTAGAAAATAGTGAAAGTGTAGAAAATAGTGAAAGTGTAGAAAATAGTGAAAGTGTACTAGATGATCAAGGTTTACAAGATATTGAAAGTATACTCCATGTAGAAGATTTAGTAGATCTAGAAGATTTATCTAATAAAAATAAAGATATAGAAAAAATTAAAAAAAATGATAAAAATTTAGAAAGTGATGTAAATCTAGATATTTTAGATGAAATTGATTTAGATACATTTGAAGACACTGAAACTAAAACGGATACAATGTCAGAAATAAATATTAAAGAACCAGATGAGATATATTATGAAATATATAAAAATGCAATTTTAAAAGCAAATAATTTAAAAAAGAATACTATAGAGGCATTTTTGAATGCAAAAAATATAAAACTTAAATACAATTTAGAAGATTTAGATCTAGATTTAGAAGATAATATAGATAATAATTTACAAGAAATCAATTATTTAAAATAAAAAAATTTGTCGCTAGAAAACATAAATAAATATAATAATAATAATTAATTTAATTATTATTATTTAATGAAAAATATTTTATAGTTTATTTTATATAAATGGCAGATTTTTTTAAAAACTTAGATAAGAATATTAAAGATTGGCATATTCTAGTTGTTTTAGGACTATTAGTATTAGGTTATGTTCTATATGAATATTGTGGTAAACAAAATATGATAGTCAATAACTATCAACATATGAATACAGATGTTGAATCAACATCAACAGTTCAAGAAGAAACGATGCAAGAAAGTAATGTTCAACCAACATGCCCAGATGATACAAACGGTGCTACTGTATTAGCACAAGGACAAGTACAATTTGATAATCGCGCTCAAGGTCCAATTACCACACGCCCAACAGATATGGATCCAGCACTTCTATTACCAGATAGTAATAATAACTGGGGCTCTATGAGACCTGATGGTGGAATGGGTGGTATTAATTTTCTTACAAATACACCAGGAATAGGAATGCAAAGTCAAACATTAAGAAATGCTAATCTCCAATTACGTGCGGATCCGCAAATACCACCTGCTACTGTTCCAAATATGCAAAATATGACATGTCTATGTGCACCCCAGTCTACTATTGAAGGAGATAATATTGGTCTCAAAGTATGCTGATAATTATACAAATACATATAATCAAAAATATATATTTAATATATATTAAATATATATGAATATAGATTATCTTACCTGTATATTAATATCATTAATAGTAATAATTTCTATAAAAATCTATATGGATAATGATAATTTCCAATTAAAATGTATAATTTCGGATGTAGATGGTAATCGCTATTGCGTTAGAGAAAGAGCTAAACTAGAGCTAGTAGCAGACCATTTAGCCAATGCAACAAATAATATGAAGGCTGTTGTTGAAAAATGTAGAGAAAAATATGGCGATCAAGAAAATGTAAAACGATTAGTAAAGAACTTTAATCCAAAAAAAATATATGAGATTTTACCTACAAGTGAATATACTGCATACAGTGAAAATAAGGGTGAAAAATTAGCATTTTGCGTTGAAACTGAAAAAGAGAATGGAAAAGGATATCTAGTAGATCTTAATACTTTAACTTATGTAGCTCTACATGAACTTGCTCATGTTATGAGTGAAAGCATTGGTCATACAGAAGAATTTTGGCAAAATTATAAATTTTTATTAGAAGTAGCAGAATCCATTAATGTTTATAATCCAATTGATTATAAAAAAAAACCTATAAGATATTGTGGTATGAATATCAGTGATAATCCTTATTTTGATAAGTAGATATTTTTATAAACTATATCATAAATTTTAAAACTATTTTCTATTGATCCTATATCGTTTCTTCCTGTGTCATGTATTTTTTTTGTTATAATTCTAAATTTATTGTTATCTATTTCCGTAAAAAAAGTATCACATTTAAATTCTGTATCTATATATGTTATATATATTTCATTAACTATTTCATTAACTGTTTCGTTATTATAATTTAAAAAATCATTATATACTTTATTACCACCGATTATCCATATATTATCATATTTTTTATTGGTACAATATTCAATTATGTTATCTATATTACAAAAAGATTTAACAGTATAAGTTTTACTAGTTTTTTCATCAACAAATGATTTATCAATATTTAATGTAGATGATAATATTAGATTATCTCTCTTTTTTAAATATGATAAGGGTAAACTGTTCCAGGTGTTTTTCCCCATAATAACAGCATTATTACCATCACCAATAGTTAGATCGCGGAATTTTTTTAAATCAGAAGGTATGTTCCATGGAAGACTATTATTTAATCCAATCCCCATATTTTTAGAGAAAGCTACTATTATATTAATCAACATATATATATATTATTTAATGAACATTTATATAAATATAATATGTAGAAGATATATATATTTGTTGGAGATTTCTTGTATAATTTAAATATGGAATTACTAGAATTAGATAATATCTATAAATTAGATAAAAATAGTAATACAATAAAAGAAATATTTTATCCGAGAGAACTAGATAAAATTGAGAAAAATATGATAGAGATAGTGTTTATTGATGATACTATATATGCGTATGATACTATAGAAAATATAAAATTTAAATTATTAAAAAATATAGATAATTATAGCTTTGAAGAATTATACTTATATGGATTTACAAATTATAAAATAGATAAAGATATACTATATAGTAGATTAACAAATAATAATAAAATACAACTAGATAAAATAATATTATCTAATTTTTTAAATAATATCGGTAAACCTGAATTAATAGATAAATTACCCGAAAAAGAGTTCTATGATTTAGATGATATAGATAATATATCTCTAGAACAAGATAATATAATTAAAGTAGCACTTGGACAAAAATTTGTGATAAATAATAGTGAAATCACTCATGTAATTGATCCTTTTAATATAATAAAAATAGATCCTTTTCTAGAAAAGAATGCACAAGATGTAATAAGTACTAGTAATAAAAATTTATTATTTGAATATGGAGTAAAAAATAATATAATCTATTTTACATTATTAGAAGATATAATACAATTAGTAACAGATGATATTACAATAAATAGTTTGATAAAAATTTATTTTCCATTTATTTATAATAATGAAATTGAAGACTATGAAACATTCTTGTTGAGTAAGTCTAAATATGTTTCTCGAACAGAGAAAATATTAAAGTCTTCATCATTTAATCAATATAATTCTAGTATATCATTATTTAATAAGTTATCATTAGATGAAAGTCGTATTAAATATCTAGAAATAGGATTAAAAAGTATAGAATTAAATATATATCCCGATAATCAATTTAATTTCCCAATAGATATAATCTTTAAATTAATAAATTCAACAATAGATAAACCATTAATAAAATACAATCCTGGAAAAGGACAAGAAAATATATATCGATTATTTTGTGATAAACGTTCAAAAAATGGTAAAAAGATACCATTTTTAAAAAAGACACTCGTATTACAATTAATGAAATCTATAGGATTTAAAAAAAGTGTATCAATATATTCTGTTTCTAAAGATAAAATCTCTATGCTAATCGAATTTAATAATAATGGAGTTATTAATGTTAAAATATTAAGTAGTCGCGTATTAGATTTAAATTATATCCAAGAACGTATAAGTAATACATTGAACCCTATATTAAAAAATTTACAAGATAAATTAGAAAATACTGGCTACAAATTTAATTACTTTACTAGTATATTAGATAAAAATATAGAAATCAATAATATTCAATATTATAGTGCAATAGAAATAGATAAAAATATAAATTTATCACAAATAAAAAGTTGTATTTCAAGTATTTTTAATATTAAAACCTATAATTTAACAAATGGTATCTCTATGAGATATAAACGTGTATCAAATTATAATGAAATGAATTCTATTGATACAACAATATTAGAATTGTTAAAGTTGCAATTTAAAGAGGTAGATATTTTAAAAAATATTATAGATAATTACAATCTAACGGAAGAAGTAGCTAGAGAAAAAATAGCTAGTGTTATTAATAATCTACAACTAGTTAAAAATCTATATCGAGGAATGAGAATTAAAATAAAGGATAATCCTGGGTTTTTAACTACAATTGATAAGGATAAATTTAAAAATCGTATCTATATTAATGTTGAAAATATTGATAATCTAGAATATATAGATAATATTACTAAATTTATAAATAGTATTATTAAAATTACTCAAAAAATAAATCTTACTGAAAAAGATAATGCAATTATAAGTAAATTATGTAAAAATAAAACTGTTAAAGATGAAAAATATATAGATGACATTATTGCTCAAAATGAACGCGAATACGCTGAAAATATGGATGTTAATATAGATGGACAAGCTGATGAGATTGTTTTTGATAGTGATACAAAAGATGATGATGATGATGATGATATTATTGGAGATGATAAAGAATTAATGGATTTTTTCCTAGGCGAAAGTGATGATGATGACGATAATGACGATAATGACGATAATGATGGCGATAATAATGATAATGATAGCGATAATGATGATGCTACTGAAACACAACTAGCCGGTGTATTAGATGACGATTTAAAAGATATAACTGGTAAAAATATAGCTAATCCATCACCATTCTTTAAAAAATTAAGAGAATATGAACCAACATTATTTTTAACAGAAAATGATAGTAAGTTTCATGCTTATTCTAGAACTTGTCCATCAAATTTAAAACGGCAACCTGTATTGCTTACTGATTTAGACAAAGAAAAAATTGATAGAGAACATCCTGGTTCATATACTAAAGCTATTAAATATGGTAGTTCTCCAGATAAACAATATTGGTATATATGTCCTAGAT
>LUMC01000447.1_pt1 | contig 13249 bp, 15 predicted proteins | sample 729671 | NCBI WGS metagenome assembly LUMC01 (sample SAMN03860273, study PRJNA289734) | marine metagenome | biome: seawater column; feature: ocean; material: water; isolation source: Red Sea water column Station 91 - depth 10m | place: Saudi Arabia: Red Sea | collected 2011-10-15 | depth 10 m | reverse complement strand
TTATTATCTGTATTATTTACAACTAACTTTACCTCAGCACCTTTTAAAATGTTATTTATGTTTACATCTATACCTACCTCTTTTTCTTTAATATCACCTAGTATTGGTAAGTGTCTTACTTGTTGTTTTTTACCTGAGCTTTGTAGAGCATTTAACAAATTAAATTTCATCAATTCCAACTCATCAAAAATTTGTGGCTCTGATAATCCACCTATGGCAATCATACTTGATAGACCAGCTTTTGGTGTTTCAAATTTTAAATCAACATTTTGTACTACTGAATCACCACTCGTTAAATCAAATTTTAAAATTTCGTCTGATGAGGCAATCGTGGGTTGTAAATTTGTATCATAGAAAGTTAAAGAGGCCTCTGACTCTGTATTTTGTATGAATTTTATATTAATAATATTACCAGAATCTTGATATATTTTATCAAAAATAAATTCTAAGGCATCATTAACATTTGTGCTTCTACTAAATGCTTCAGATATTAGCGGTACTGAAATAAATAACTCTCTTAATGGTATTTTTCTTCTAGCTTTATTGTGTTCTGTAATTTCATTATTTCCAGGATAACCACCCTCATATAAATTTTGATTTGGTTTAAATTTATTAGATGTTTCTCCAACATTCCAAGAATCAGGATACAAAAAAGAAGTTAACTCCTCTGATGTTTGTGGTTCGATAGACATCATCTCATTTAAACGCTTATCCCAACGCACATAACTATTTTTACTACTAAAGCTAGGTAAATCAACATTTTTATCAGGTGTCCCATCATTATCCCAATACGATATGAAATTATTCAAAAACTTATCTTCAAATAAAGCATATGAAATGTATAGTGTCTCTTTTTCACTTAATCTTTGTTCTTGAAAAGATTGAAATGAAATACCTATCTTTTTAGCTGAATCTGAAATTTTGCCTGTCTTACCACTTACACTTAAAGAACCAGATTCAATAAAATCACTTACTTGTTTTTTTCTTTCTTCTGCGGGAATACCATATTCATTATCCACATCCAAAATATCCTCTTGAAAATTATCACCACCCGAACCTGAGATACTATTTAGATAATAACCTAAAATTAACTCCTCAAATTGATTTTGAAAAACAAATTTTAACTTGTTATCATCACTAACCTCTTTATCTAAAAGGTGATAATTACGAGACACAAATTCTAAAGTGCATCTAAAAGATTGATTTTGATCTACTGAAACATCGTATTTCAAGACTTGACCATTTAAGGTTGTTGTTAATCCTTTTTCTTTATCTTTCTTTTCGTATAATTCTTTAAATAAATTACTTAAATCTAAATCCTTGTTGTTAATAAATTTATTAGGATCGTATAAAGATAGTGCTTTATCAGACCAACCAAAATCAACGAAAACTTGAGAGCCTGGTTTTAAAAAGAAAGGAAGAAAAATAGTATCAAATTCTTCTTTATTATGAACAATAAACTCGACTGTTGTTCTTCTCAAAGCACCAACAGAGCCCTCTGATTTAGAGTTTACTGATGTTATTCCGGCAGCTGGTTTTTGGTATAGATTTTTTACAGAACCCAATTCTTCACCATATGAATCTGATGAATTATCATTTATAACATAGAGTATGTTTTTTCCCTTATCCTCTTTATTTGGTTCACTAATATTTACAGCAGTCCACATTCTAGCATATGTAGTTCTATCACCTAAATAAAAAGTGTAGTCAGGATCTGAATAATTTATTGGTTCATGTACATAGGGAGGATTAAGTTCTACCGACAAAGCAGATTCATTTGCTGAAAAACTACCTCTTTGTAATTGTTTGAAGTAATTTCTTATTTTTCGATCTACATTAGAACCAAAGACTTTTTTACTTAGATTCATCTTATCTTAGATTAGCTTGCTCTGTTGAAATAGGTACTCTTAACTGTGTGCCAGCTGGTATATTATTAGACTTAAGATTATTTACTGACGCTATATACCACCAAAATTCGGGTGTCCCATAATATTCTTGTGCGATTAAATCACATCTATCTCCCTCTGTAGCAATTAATAATATATCAGAGTTTTGTTTTTCGAACTTTGGTAAGTAAGAAGTGCCAATAGATTTAAATTTTTTGTTGTCAATTTGTGTTATATTATCATATCTACCCATTTATTATCCCCCACCGAAAAGTCCACCAACTCTTTGCCTTATCGAATTCGCAGCTGTTGAAACTATTCTTGCACCAGCCTGGATACCAAGGTCAGCAACATCTTGGACTAAACCTGTTGATTTTCTGTCACTATAAAACCTATCACCCAAACCAGGTGGTTTTTTACTTAATATTTGATATGATAAGGCTATATCAAACAATCTTGGCTTTGCTGTTAAGGCATCCCAATCACCACTATCATTTACTGTATAAGATATTGACTTTATGAATCCAAATTGACCTGTATTTCTATCCCCAATGTGAGCCATATAAAGTTCGGTAAATGGTGGTTGCATTCTTGTCAACCCATCTTCTGATAAATAGTTTGGATAAGCTAGAGAAGTTAATTTATCTATTTTATCGTACATTATTGTAAATTCAGTATTGTTATTAGGATAAACTCGTAAGTTGAAACTCAAATCTCTTTCTGCTCTTTCATATACATACACTGGCTCACTTCTACCTATATAGTTTACAGGTGTGAAACTCGGACTAACATTCTCTACTATACCAGTAACAAAACCTCTGAAATAAATAAATTTATTATCTCTTAAATCTTTTATCCTAACATAAAAATCACCTGTCCTATCCGGTGCTATAAGATCATCTCTCTTACTACTTACTACTGGCGTAAGATTTATTTTGTCAATGGGATTTAAACCTAGAAATGGAGTTTTTCTAAATACAGGTAGTTCAGTTGCTTCTTGTAATTTTTGTATTGCTTGAATTTTTTTACTATCTACACCTGTCCTAACTAAATTATCAAGTTTTTGATTTGCTTCACCCTCTCCAAATAAGGGTTTATCAAAACCAAAAGTTTCAAGTAAATCTACTTCTAAAGCTTCTTCAGCTAATTTTTGAACTGTTGGGATTGGATTATCACCTAATCTACCGAAAGGTACTGATCCTAAAGGCCTTTGACTATATTCCAGTACCCCCTCAAAAGTTTTTGCACCACTAAAAACGCCTGTTCCAAGTGAATAATCAGTTTCTTGACTTTGTATTTGGGAAAAAGGATCAAAATCAGAATTAGGAGGACCTATACGAATTAATTCATTTTCCTCAATGTCACCATACGCACTATGTTCTCTATGTGGTGAAGATGGGAATGCACTTGTCAAACCACCGTGAACACCTTGACCATAAGGACCACCATAATCTGTAAGTTCGTTTTGGGTTATATCACTTAAAGACGATATTAAATTATCAAATACACTTCCCTCTAATGGATTATTAGGTGTAACAGAAACTGGCGAGGTATCATCACTTTGCCCACCACTTCCTCTACCAGGTGGTATTTGATTTGATGTAATATCACTAAATACTGATTCTAAATTTTCTAATGCCATTTTACATTAATCCATTACCTGGTGCATCACCAAATTCAGCACCTTGTTCTTGAAAGAATACTATATCTCTACCACTTATCTTACCACCTACACTTACACTAACATTAGAGTTACCACCCATTGAGCCAGGAGGACCAGTCATAAAGTCATTTACAGGTATTGGGTTAGTTGTTGCTAATACTGAGTCTCTTGGGTTTAACCTAAATACACCAGCAGGTCCTGCCATTGTAGTTATTCCACCAGGACCTGACCGAAAGTCATCAACACCTCTGATTCCTCCTGATAATCCAACCACAGCATTTCCAAGTGGAGTTAAAACAAAATTAACAAGCTTTGCTAAACCCATCAAAGGAGGACCTAATATGTTAGCAATAGCAACACCAAATATTTTAAGTTCGTTTAAAACAGCGGTCAACTCTGACATCGCGTCTTTACCAATTATGTCTTGGAATGATTTTGCTGTCTCACCGGCAAGAATGTTTGATTTACCTTGATTAGCCACCATCTTTGCCATGTCAGCTACACTAACACCTATTGAATCAGCTATAGCTTTTCTTTGTATTGAATTTAATCTGTTGAATTCCGCTTCACTACCTAATTGACTAACAACATTTGTGATAGCACCCTCTATATCATTGTTAAGTGCTAACTCTCTAGCTTTTTGAAAGTTAAGTTGTCTACCTATTAATACAGAAGCTTCAACCTCTTTAGTTATAGATTGTTCAAAATCTAATAAACCCTCTGCTATTTTAGAAGTGGTGTCTAAAGATAATCCTAAAGCTCTAGCCTGAATAGCGGCTTTAGCAAGGTTATCACCACCATCTTCAGAAAACATAGCAAATGTTTCAGATGAAGCAGCCATATCTCTCAATACAGCAGATGGATTAACTCTATTAGCAGCAGCTAATTGGAAAGCACCCTCAGTCAATCTTTCGGCTTGTTCTCCACTTAAGCCAGAGGTCGTCTGTAAAATACCACTTAACCTCGCTGCCTCTTCGTTTGATAAACCAACTGCTCTAGCAGTATCAATTACTTGGGCAGATAAATCCGCAGCTTGGTCTAACGACAAACCAAATTCAGACGATAATTCATTTGTGGCTGCCACGACATCTTCTATGGTGGCACCAATTCCTACAACTGCTTCTTGGGAACTTAACAACTCTTGTTTAAATCCTTCACCCAATACATTTAAACTACCAAATTGTTTTCCAATTGTGTCTAATGTTGCCGCGAATTGTTGTGCTATTTTACTTACAGCTGTCAGAATAGCAGCTATTCCTATAGCACCTTTTATCTTATTTGTTACATCAAGAACCCTTTTACTTATCTGAAGTCTCATCAACTCTGATTTTTGATTTGCTAAAGTCGCTTTATGTATGTCAACCTTTATTCGTTTATCACCAGCACTTGATTGTGCTATTTTTGCTTGAGCAGATGCTATATTATTTTTAACATTAGCGATTTTTTCATCAATACTTACCTGAGACTTTTGGTCATTTAAGTTTTGTCTTAATATTCTAGCTCTATCACGAACGGCCTCATTCATTCTACCTGAAGTTTGTAAATTTGTCTCAAGTAATTTACCTAATTGTCTAGTTAAATCTATCTCAGATTTAAGAGCTTCATTAGCAATTCGTCTAGCTTCGGCTTTTTTAATCGGATCTTCTGCCACTTTTATACCTTATATTTTTTTACTTAGATTTTTTTAGCTTTTGGATTTGCCTTTTTTAGTTCAGCATTAGCTAATTTTTCAAATTCAGACAAAGCATCATTTAAGTCACTAACCGCATTTTGAAATTTTGAACTTTTTTTCAAAACAGGTTTTGTAATTAAACTTTTTATTATAGAATCAATGAAACCCTCTTTTATTATTTTTTTATCATCCATAAATGACATTATGTAGTTCTCCTATATACATTAATAAATATAAAGAAAAGAGTTATTTGGGAGTAAATCTACGAGGGATTGTTGGTTGTGCTTTTTGTTTTGCCTTCTCTATTTGGTCTTTTTCTTTTTTCTTTAAATCCATAAACTCTCTTAAATAAAAGTTTTTTAAATGGACTGGCATATCATAGACATCACTAAAATTAAATCCTGGTGTGCCGTAAATAAAGTAAAAAATAGATTGATGTATTTCTACTTTACTAGATGGATTTAGGCCAAAAAAACTCAACTGTAAGTGGAATTGACACACTCACAGCTTCACCTCCTATCTCAATTTCCGATGTCAAATCAATATCGGGAGAAATGTTATTTATATAATTTCTCAAAGCTACAGAATCACGAGCCAACATATTTTGTGAAAATGAATTTATTGTTTCAGGTTTCGAATCGCCATCAACTTCGGTTATCGTGTGCCGAAGTCTTGTTGTTACCTCAGCATTAAATCCATATTTTTTGGTTCGTTCAATATCTTTTTCAATAAGTTTTTCCTCTCTACCAGTTATAAGTTTAAATTTTAATTTATTTTTACCAACTGGTGTTTGAAAGTCAAATGAGTTATTAGAATAATCAACACCCTCAACCAATTCTTTGAACGGACATTTTGTTAAATCAAAACTATGTTGTACCTTTTCATCAACATTTTTTGGATTTGCTACTTCAGCAGTATATTCAGGACCATAGGCAAGAATACGAGAAGCAACTAAAACGGCATTTTTATCACCTAAAATTAAATCGTCTTGGTTTACTCGTCATATATTTTAATTCAATTTTACCATCTTTAAGTGGAGAATCTTTTGAATAAACTTTTCCTCGTGATGGTAAATCAATAACTTCCGTAGGGAACTTATGTTCTGACATTATAACTCCTTGTTGTAAATTTTACAACTGTTTTTTAGAATTCAAGTATAGCGTAATCGTATCTTAATGTTAGTGTTATTTCAACTGGATCAGAAGAACTGAAATCTAAATCACCGAAACTAGCATCAGCAATAAAAGCACCGTTTAGTGTCCATTTTTCTATAATGTCACCGACAGGTCCTAAGACTTGAAAATTTATATTCTTTTTGTAAAAATCTGAGTATCCATCACGACCAGTGGCACTCTCGTGATGAAGTCTAATCCATTCTATTACAGCTGAGGCAGCAGATGGAACAATCGGATCATAAAGTGTAATTTGTAACTGTTGCCAACGACCTTTACCTTTTACATATCTTGTAATGTTCATATGCTCTAGAGTAACTTCTTCAAATGTGATTTGTGGTCTTTGTGCAGTCTTTATAGTATACGCTGGTATACCATCAATATCCATAATGAAACGATTTTTTAATTTCGGTTCATACGGTGTGTAAAAAATTTCATTTGAGCTTACAAGATCAGCCATATTTTATCTCCAATAATAAATATTAATTTATTAAAAATTACTCAGGAAAAGCAGCTCCTGTTGGTTGTACTATAAAGTCTAATACAATAAACTCAGCAGTTCTTGTTGGTTGTATGAAAATTTGACCAACAAGTCTATTTCTATCTATTGTATCTGGTGTGTTATTAGTTTCATCCATTACCACTCTAAAAGCATTTAAACCTTGATTAGCCTGAACTTGTTCCATATAAGGATTGACAGTATTCAAGAATTGATTTCTTAATTCTCTAGTATTTTGTTCGAATACAAGATTTCTTGAAGAGTTAGCAACAAATTTCTTAAGATTGATTAACAATCTTCTTACATTTACTCGGTCAAGAGCAGAAGCTTTCTTCTGTGTTGTTTTTTGTCCAAAGACAGTAACACCTTGACCAGGAAAGGTAGCAATAGGATTGACATTTGATTCATAAAGGTCATCTCTATTAGCTTGTGATAATTTTTTGTATGCCTGAACAGCACTATCAATTCCACCTCTGTTTAGTCCAGCAGGAGCAAACCAAGGTTGTCCAACAGTATCGTTAAAATGATACACACCAGCAATAACAACTGATGGTGGAACATATCTAAAGTTACCTGTTGTAGTATCTTGAATCTGTATCCAAGGATAGTAAGTAGCAGCAAAACTTGAGTTACGAGCCTCTGTTCTTGTTTTGGCAGTAGCCACAGTAGCAGTTAAAGCAGCATTATCATATACCAAGAAACAATCTCCTCTATCTTCACATACTTCAATAGCTTGTCCTATGATAGAAGAGTGATTTGATAAATCGTCAATCACACCAGGGTACCAGCTGGCCTCGTGGCAGAAGTAGCCATATCAATACCTTGACTATTTGTCGCAGAAATATTTTCGTAAAAAGCAAATGGGTGTTGTTGATTTTGGTCACCATTTGAACCAGCAGTTTGAGATACTGGACCGGAATCGATTGGATAACTACCACCATCAATTCCTGTTCCAAACCCAAAAGCACCACCATAGCTTCCACTACCCACAGGTGGCAAGAAACTAGTTCCATCACCATAAGCCGTATTTATATCACCATTTTGATCTAAATAATCATTTGTTTTTCTATTATCTGGTAAACTACTAACACGAACAAATTTTGATTTATTTGGAAACTCTCCACTTGGTCTTACAAATGCTACACCATCTTCAACAACAACAGTTGATGTTTGATTACCAATTCTTTTTAAAATATAATCTGAAGATTTTGGATCAAGAGATAAATTTTCGTGAGTTTCAAGCACTACTTTCTTTTTGATTGTATCATTACCTTGACGAAGTGCTAAAGTAAAAGTACCTTTAGCAAGATTCCTAGATGATATTTCAAATCTAAAATTATCACCTCTTCCCCCATAACTACCAGATAAAAGTTGATCGTTAGTAGCAGATGTTGTTCTTCTAGGCAATAAATTATCTGTTCCCATTTCCGAACCAGTTCCAACAAAATTATTGAATTGAGGACCATCACCTAATGCTTCAAGTGTAAATATGGTATCTGTTGAACCAGTGATATTTACTGTTAAGTCAATATTAGCAGTTGCTTTAGTAGTATTACCTTCTGGTTCACCAACCCTAACAACTGTTAAAGGACCACCTTGTCTTAAATATTCTTTAGCGGTGTGTGATGTTAAATATTGATAATTATCACTACCACTTTCTACTAATTCCCCAAATATGTTAACATATTCTGAATATGAATTTACAACTGTTGGTTCAAGAATAGGACCTTTTACTGTTGGACCTACGACAGCAGCTCCTATTGGACCGGCTGCTGCAGGTAAAAATGATTGGTCTATTTCATTAGTAAATACACCTGGTGATACAATTTTTTCAGCCATTTGCTGTCTCCAAAATTTAAGTAGGATTTAATATATAATTATTCATATATAAATATTACTTATTTTCTGAAAGACTGAAAAAGTTATTTTATTTTTGTTCTTCGGGTTGTGCTGTTGGTGTATAAACACCAGTTTGTGGATTTAAATTACCAGGTCCGTACTTGTCAGTTATGGTTTGAAGAACTTCATTTTCTTCTTTTTTCAAAGCATCAAACTCCTCGTGAAGTTTGAATTCTTGTTCTTCGACTTGCTCACTTTGTTTTTCTAAGTTAATTTTAGCTATAGCTAATTGACCAAACCTATTTGTAATATTACCAGATTTATCAGATAAATCCTGTATTTTTTTCATTTCTTCTTCTGTGAATTTTATTTCAGACATTTATAACCTCAATTATTTGTTATAACAATTATATACATATATAATTATAAAAGTTTTTCAGAAAACGATATTTTTTTTGGAGTATAAGCTCTTCCCAACTCAGCAGTTTTACCAAATACATTATCAGTAAATTCAGGTATCATATATCCTTTAATGTTCATAGTAAATTCATTTCTAATTATTCTTTCACCTCTTGATTCCATTTCTATTTCATTAGCTATACCACCCTCAAGACTTGATAAAAATCTGTAACTAGTTTGGTCACCAAAGTAAGTTTCTAGATGCTCTATAAAAAGTGAATTTAAATCATTCATTTGTTCTATGAAAGATGTCATCATTACGATACTATAACTACAAACAACAAAATCTGGCATACCTGTCTTAACAAATTCTTGAACTGGCTTTTGTCCTGTTAAAATCGCAAATCTATCATACCTATTATTTTTACTCCATCCACTACTAGAGCGAATCACCGATATAAATTTTCCTTGTACATCATTATCAAATGAAAGCGGCATAGCATCATCAAATCCAACCGATGTTCTTTTGATAACTATAATTGGTAAAATTATTACTCCATTTTTGTCTCTCAATGCGTTTCTTGATTGTATTGATTTCCACCTTTCCTCATTACCATAAAGAACTGGTACAGAAATTATTTCATTCTGCTCTTTTACTTTTGGTTTCATTATATTTCTTATGTGTTTGATAACTGCTGTATCAATCTCTTTTAGTCCTATAGCAAAACCTTTACCAGCGTTCTGACCACCTGGTTTCTTTATTACAACTTTAGCATTACCTTTTTCACTTCTGATACTAGTCTGTGTTTCACGATTCACAGTAGATTCATAAGTAGCATTTTTATTTGTTACGGGTTTAATTGCCACGGCGTAGTTTCCTTAGTTTATCTAACTTACTTTCTGTATTGTTAGCGTACTCTTCAGACTTTAATCCTTTAGTTGAAACTTTATCTATTGATATTTGTTTCTCAATAGGAACATCAACTGCTCCTAAAGTTATATTCTCCTTCTCTCCATAAATATTACCTTGTTTTAGTAAATCTATTATTTCATCGAACCTATCAGCTTTCGGTTCTCCATATACATTCTCAATAGTTTCATCAACCACCTCTTCTACCCTAGCAGGTTTTACATGATGTGACCTACGAGGTTTCATCACAAGTGATTTATCTAGTAGTTGAATAGCCATTATTTATAGTTCTCAATTTCTTCCCAAGTTGGTGTTCCTGTAGCAAAAGCAGCTCCACCATCATCACCATGAGAATCATTAGTTAATAATCCATGATTACCATTTCCTGATAAATCTTTAACAGTTGTTCCACTACCTTCATTAAATTTCCAATATCCTACAAGATTACTAGCACCTGTATGGTCATAACCAGTTCCACCATTATATACACTTGCAATAAAATCAGCATCGTGTTCGGTATCATAAATAGCTACTTCATCAAGACCACAAGCCCATCCGTTATTATATGAAGCGGTATCTCCCGAACCTCTTACTGCTCTCATACCAAAAGACATACCTTTACTCATCTCTGTACCTGTCTGACTCCAATGTATATTACCCTTATTATCTGGATCTGATACTCCAGTACCCCATATTTGTTGACCATTCATATATATTTTACGCAACCTATTGTTGTTCCCCGCATTTGCACCTGCATATGTTACTGCAAAATGATACCATCTACCAACTACTAATATCCATGTATCATCAGTATCTTGAACTAAATGTGTAGCTTTATCTATTCCTGCTGTATCAAGCATTGTAGACCAAGCTCTTTCAGATTGATTTGCACCAACACCAAAATATCCTTTGTTCTTTCTACTAATACCAAATGTAAATCTTTCGTTATTGTGAGCTTTTCTTCCAATTGCAAACATATCAGCACCTAATTCATCTGGTCTAACCCAATAAGATACAGTAAATCCAATATTTGGTAAATCAAAATCATCAGGATTAAAATCAGTTGCTACTAAATCTCCTCTTCTGGTTGAAACATTCGTGTCACCAGTAAATGATAAGAAATAATTTTTAGTAACTTCATCTCCGGCATATCTTCTTCTTCTATTTATATAAGATACATTTCTTTCTATTAAAGCAATAGTATCTTCAAATACTCTTTTGGCTAAACTTTTATTTATTTGAAACAAATATTTATTTTCTGGTATTTTTAACCACTCTCCCCAATTTAATTTTGTATTACCTTGTTTTTCTCTCGAAACGGATATTAATAAAGGAATTAACTTTGTACTATCCACAAATTCCATCTGTTTAAGTTTATCTTCATATATTTTTTGTGATACCGACTGAACTTTTTCTTCCATCCATTTAGATTTATTCAAATTATCTAAAAGAGTAGCTTTCTCTTTTTCTAATGTTAAAACCTCAGTAGCCAATTCAGAAGTCTGTGTTTCCAAATTTTTAATAATTCTATCCTTTTCTTCTAACTCCTCTCGATGTTGGATTTTTATATCTTTAAAATCTCCTCTACCATTATTAAACTTAACACTAAGTCTCTCTTGGATTTGTTCTCTGTTATCTGATTTTTTTATAACTCCAGAGTGTCCGAATTTTTCTTTTAATAATTCTAAACTCATTATCTTGTTCTTTCCTCTATATTAATTGACGATAACCTACTTCTATGTGCTGTTGCTTTTATAGCATGACTAAAACTTGGATGACCACCTATAAGTTGTGGTTCGGTAACTCCATCTATCTCCCAATACCAATTATTCCAATCACATATATCACCAGCTTCAGGAAAAAAGTTTAACGAACCACTCGCTAAATTATTTCTCTGAAACATTAAATCTATCGTAGAGTTCGTGTCTGGTCCTGCTTCTTGAAATTGTTCTACTTCAGGAGCATTGTATCGTATCAGACAATTAACTCTAAATCCAACATTAAAATACTTTGTTGTGCTTTCACCATAAATATTTGAGGGTGTATGTTCTGGTGATATTTTATAGATGTCAACTGATTGCCCAACAATCTCATCAATCAACTCCTCATTCATATGGTCAACTAAGTTGATTTCTTTCTGAGAAATAAAAAATGGTCGTGTAGCAGACATTTATTTATCCTATAAATACTGGTAAGGGAGCTTTTGCTAACACCTCTTGTTGAGCATTTGCTTCTTCAGCTTCAGCCTTTAACTTTTCAGTTAAACTTACCGACTCTAAAAATTCTTTTAATTCCTCTAATAATTGTTGTTTTTCCTCTCTACCCTCAGTCTTCAAAGCTTCACCATCTAATGTGACCTCTCCATCAGGTATCGGCATGGAGCTGTATTTACTTCTTATAATACCTAGTAACTCTTTAGCAAGAGCGTAAGTATACTTTCTAATCCATTGACGACCAGGTTGATTGATGGAGCTATAGGTAATAAACTTATATGGTACATTAGAAGGATCTGATACGCCACCTTGTAGAGAAGCACTAACATTGTTTGTGTTTCTAATATCATCTTTAACATAGTATTCAAACCATATCTTTTCACCAGCATCCCCATCTAATGGCTCTGGAAATATTCTTAAATTATTATTATGTATTTCAAAAGAGTAAGCACTCTTTCTTACCAAATCAGATGTTTCAATAGCATTTGCTCTAGCCAAGTCATAAGAGATTGGTTTTAAAACAAATGATATTGCTGGAGAAACATTACCAAAACCAAAAGCGTCAAGAAGTTGTCTTTGGTCAAATGTTCCAGCATATGGATCATAAAATCTTGATACAGCAGCTGGTTGGTGATTAAATACCCTATGAACTTCAATTCTTTTTCCACTTTCACTTACATTAGCCCAAACATCTTGTAAATCATAATCTTGTTTTGAACCTGATAAAGTAATATAACCTTTTTTCAAATCATAGGTTTCACTCATCCCAACAAGTTGTCCATATTTATCAGAAAGAGTTACAGATGGTCCTAGTGTGGGTGTCACTGGATCTAAAGAACCCGTACTAAGTGAACCTGATATTCTACTTTTTTCACCATATTGTTCCCACATCCAATTTTTAATATTGTAATTGTTGATGTGTTGTGAGTATTCATTTACTGCCTCTTCAAAACAAGCATAGATAGAACCACTTGGTATTTCTAATTGTAAAACAGG
>LUMC01000095.1_pt1 | contig 13433 bp, 17 predicted proteins | sample 729671 | NCBI WGS metagenome assembly LUMC01 (sample SAMN03860273, study PRJNA289734) | marine metagenome | biome: seawater column; feature: ocean; material: water; isolation source: Red Sea water column Station 91 - depth 10m | place: Saudi Arabia: Red Sea | collected 2011-10-15 | depth 10 m | reverse complement strand
AGATGCACAAAGAGATGCAGCAAGATTAACTGCAACTAAGTTTGGTACAAATTTTAGAGGGGAGAGTGTCTTTGCAAGTAAAGAAGAAAACAAGTTTTTTAGAGAACAGTTTAAACTTTTAAGAAAAGCAAATATTGAAAGGCAAAAATTAAAACAGACCTCTTTTGAAGAAGTTGAGATTATTGATCAAGCCAATCAAAAACAAACAGAAAAGACAGAAAAAATTATTGAAACAAATAATGCAGCAACTGCTTTTAATCAGACATTAGATTCATCTATTTTTATTCTTGATGAAGCTATAAACCAAACTGATAAACTTAAAGAAAAATACATGGAGATTGGTCAAGGAATTGAGAATGGTATTGTTTCTGGTCTTACTGATGCTGTTATGGGAACAAAAACTTTAGCTGAAGCTGCTACTGGTGTATTAAATAATTTAAAAAGAAAACTTGTTGAAGTTGCGATGCAACGTGCGGTTTCTGGAATTGGTAATTTTTTCGGGAATGCTTTAAGTGGAATATTTGGTGGTGGAAAAAATGTATTTAAGGGTAGCCCTAATGTATTTGACGGTTCTGGCAGTAGTTTTGATATGGGCTTACTTGGTTTTGCAAATGGTGGCAGACCACCAGTAGGAAGAGCTTCACTTGTTGGAGAAAGAGGACCAGAACTTTTTGTACCTCGTACTGCTGGCACTATTATTCCAAACAGTGCAATCGGTGGAGGCGGTACAACAAATAATATGATTACTGTAAATGTTGATGCTTCTGGCACTTCTGTTCAAGGTAATGGCTCTGAAGCAGATCAACTTGGACAACTTATCGGTGGAATAGTTCAAGCTACACTGGTAGAAGAATCAAGGGCTGGAGGTTTACTAAATAGATAATGGCTACGTTTCCCTCGATAACTCCTGTTTATGGCATGAGAAAAAGAAGCAAACCTAAAATTAAGGTTTCGCAGCTTGGTGATGGTTATGAGTTTAGGGCATTACTAGGGCTTCCATTATCTCAAGACCCTAAAGTATATGATCTTACTTTTAACGTGTCTGAGACTGAATCAGATGTCATTGAAGCGTTTTTAAGAAGTAGAGTAAACGATCAGGCAAGTTTTACGTTTACACCACCAGCAGAAGGCTTTACAAAAACAGGCACATATTCGCAAAGCACCACAACTGTTACTATTGCAATAACATCTCATGGAGTTGCAATCGGTGATATTTTAACTATTGACTACACATCTGGATCTGCAACTGATGGGACTTTTGCAGTAGCTACCGTAATCAATGATAATTCTTTTACTGTTACAGCAGCTTCAAGCGCGACTAATAGCGGCAATGTATCAATCACGTTATCTGGTGCTGGACAGTATGTATGCGATTCTTGGACAAAATCAATTCCTTATAACAACAGAGCAATTATAAATACTACTTTCAGGGAGGTTTTTGAACCATAAATGGCTAACCCTACACCAGAGTTACAACAACTTACAAACAAATCAATAATTGAGTTGTTTTCTGTTGAATTAAAAGCTGATGTTCATTATGAATCTACAACGTTATCTAACACTTACAATCAAAGCAATAGCACAGACATACAATTAAACCATGCCACTCACGGATTATCTGTAGGAGATATTGTAAGTATTGATTTTACAACTGGAGGTGCAGTAAGTGGAGTATATACAGTTACAGCTACTGCCAGCACTTCTTTTACAGTCAAATCAACTGTCTCAGCCACAACAAGTGGTTTATATTCTATTAAAAAAAATACAAATGCAGCAAATCCTACCGTTTATCTTTTTCATGCTGGCAATAATATGAAAGATAGTGGCGACATAATATGGCAGGGTAACACATATACCAGAATGCCTTGTAAGGCAGAGGGGTTTAAATATACAGGCAAGGGTAAGCTGCCAAGACCGACAATTAGTTTCTCAAACTTATTAGGTACAATCACAGCAATAATACAACTAACAAATAATGCTACAATTCTGCCATTTACTGATCTTGCTGGTGCAAAAGTTACACGCAGAAGAACACTTGCAAGGTTTTTAGATGAAGAGAACTTTCCATCAAATGTAAATCCATATAAAGTTGGCTCTGTTGACCCTACTGCTGAAATGCCACAGGAAATTTATTTTATAGATCGTAAAGTTATAGAAAATAGAGATATTGTACAGTTTGAATTAGTTTCAACTTTTGATTTAATAGGTATAGCTGCACCCAAAAAACTTGTTACAAGAGAAGATTTTGCTGGTGTTGGTACATTTGTTAATTTCTAATTATGAGTTGGAAAGAGTCTTTTAAAAAATATGCAAAAAAACAAAGCCCTAATGAAGCTTGTGGATTGCTTGCAATAATCAAAGGTAAAGAAACTTTTTGGCCTTGTAAAAATTTAGCAGAGGGAAAGCATGAATTTTTTATGCTAGACCCTGATGATTGGGCTGATTGTGAAGATACTGGTGAGGTTATGGGTGTAATTCATAGCCATCCGATAGGAGCAGCAACACCATCAGAAACAGATAAAGCAGCCTGTGAGCATCTAGGTTATCCATATTACATTTACAGTATTGAACATAATCATTGGGAATGTCTAAAGCCTTCTGGTTGGAAAACACCTTCATTAATTGGACGCAGATTTATATGGGGAAAACATGATTGCTGGTCTGTCGTGACTGATTGGTTTAAAGAAAACAAAAATATTGAAATACCATATTGGACACGACCAAAAAAATTAAAAGATTTTTTAAAAAGTCCAGAGTTTGAATATGCTTTACCGAAACTAAATTTTAAAAAACAAAAAACAAATAATGATGTACAAGTTGGTGATGTATTGCTGTTTAGATCGGTCACAGGTAATTTAGATCATGTAGCAGTTTATATTGGCGATATGATGATTTTAAATCATAATATAAAAGCTTTGAGTTGTAGAGAGCTTTTTGACTTAAGATACCAACAAGCACTTAATGGGGTATATAGATATGAACCTTAAAAAAATAAAAGTATATGGAAAGTTGAGGCAGTTTTTAGGACAATCGTATTTTGAAGCTTCTGTAAAATCTCCACAACAGGCAATAGCTTTTTTAAAGGCAAATTTTGAAGGTGTTGAGAAACATATGAATGACCAATTTTATAAAATTAAGATGGGTGGTCGTGTTGTTACAGAAGATTTTTTAACAATGTCAGGTCAAGGCGATATTCAAATTATTCCAGTTGCTACAGGTGCTGGCCCTTTAGTTGTATTAGGTCTAGGAATTGGAGCTACTGCGGCTGCAAGTGCAATAGGAGGTTTTGTCGCTGGTTTTACGGCTTTATCTGTTACTGCTGCTACAACCTTAGTCACAACAATTGGAACTACATTAATACTGCAAGGGGTCACAGATTTATTAACCCCAACACAACCAGCATCTAACATATCTCAAGTAGGTGATCTTGACCCAAGTATTAGAGGCTCTTACAGTTTTAGTGGTATTCAAAACGTGGCAAATGCTGGTGTTCCTATTCCTATTATTTATGGAAGTGTTTTTACAGGTTCAGTTATAATTTCAGCAGGGTCTGATACAGCACAAGTAAAACGTACCACAAATACACCAACTTAAAAAATGCCTAGATTAGTTGACGATCAGTTATTTGGAAAAGAACCAAATATTATTGACCCTGATCTTATTGATGGTGGTTTAAGAAGTAAACAGTTTGCAACGATATTAGATTTGCTAGGTTACGGTGAGATCCATGGGATACACGACCCAGAAGGTGATGGTGAAGACACATTTAGGAAAAGTATATTTTTAGATGGGACACCAATACAAAATGCTGATGGAACAGAAAATTTCACAGATGTAACGGTACATATGAGAAATGGCACATCAGATCAAATTGCTGTTCCTGATATTAATGGCGTAGAAAATACTATCCCTGTCGGGGTAGCCCTTACAAATTCACCTTTCACCACAACAAAAACAGGAACTTATACTCTTGCAGGGAGTGGTGGACAAACAGTAGGTGGTGTAACTCTTGGCCCAAATCAGATGCTTGTTGAAATTTCTAGTCACGGATATTCTGTTGGGGAAGTAATCCACTGGGAAAATACAACTGCTACTGCAACTGTTCAAACAGATAATCCTCAGACACAAAATATTCTTTCTGTTCCTGATAGTGGAAAATTTGTAGTCAATACAACTTTTGAGGACACTTCATTTCAAAATGGAGCTTGTGAGGTAAAAACAAGTGTTGGTTTGTCTAGATCAATAACAAATACAAGTGTTGATAAAGTCAGAGTGACAATGCAGTTTCCATCCTTACAAGAGTTTAAAGATGATGGAGATATTATTGGTGCAGAGGCAAAAATTTCAATAAGAATAACAGAAAATAATGGCAATATAAGAAATCCTGTTATTTTAGATGCCACAAATGGAAGAGCTACAAGTCCATACGTTAAAGATTATGAAATAGAATTTTTTACAGAGGCAAAATATTTTGTAGTTGCTGGTGTTGTTACAATACAGCTTGAAAATCATGGTTTTTCTCAGGGCGACAGTTTAGCGTTAGATTTTAGAGAGGGTGGTTTTAATGGTCTTGCAGGAACAACTACAGTTTCATCTGTTACTGATGCAAATAATTTTGTAATTGTATTTAATAATCCACCGATTCAATTCGGGGATGTTAATGGTCAAAAAGTACATATAACAGACCAATTACAATTTCCAATCGTTTTAAGTGTTATCAGAAATACGGCAGATGGAACAGATACAAGATTACAAAACAGTACTAACTGGTTGTCATATACAGAAATTCAAACAGATACAAGCACATATCAGGGGTTTGCTTATGCAGCAATAAGGTTTAATGCTCAAGAATTTCAGTCATATCCAAAAAGAATGTATCGTGTTAAAGGCACAAAGGTAAAAATACCAGATACAAATGGTGGCCTCACACCAATAGTAGTTCATGACCAAGCACAGGCCACTTCTTTAGGGCTTGGCACTGTAGATAGTTTTGGCTTTATACATTATCCAGATGGATATGTTTTTAATGGGACTTTAAAATCAGTTAAAGAGTGGACAAGTGATCCAGCTTGGATTTTATTTGATATTTTGACTACAGATAAAGGATTTGGTGGGTCAGAAGGTTTTATAACAGAAGATCAATTAGATGTATTTTCATTTTATTCAGCAAGTGCTTATTCTAGCACTTTGATTTTTGATAGAAGAACACAGACAACAGAGCCACGCTTCTCAACTAATGTAGTTTTGAATAAAAAAAATGATGCCTATACCTTGATAAATGACTTATGTTCTGTAATGAACGCTATGCCTTTTTATGGTGTTGGTACATTACAAATCGCACAAGATCGACCAACAAATTTAACTAATAATACATCAGAGCCACAGTATATTTTTAATCTTTCAAACGTTACAGAGGAGGGTTTTACATATCAGGGTGCAGGGAATAGAACAAAATTTACTGCTGTTGAGGTGGCCTATTTTGACAATGAAACACAACAGATAGATTTTGAAAGAGTAAATTTTGATACTAGCATCACAGATAAATTGGGATTTGTTAGAAAGACATTAAAATCTTTTGCCTGTACTTCCAGAGGTCAGGCAAATAGATTAGGTCGGTGGTTTTTATATTCGCAACTATATGAAGCTGAAGTTGTTTCATTTACAACAACACTCGAAGCTGGTGTAATTGTAAGACCCTCAACAATTATAGGCATACAAGATCCTGTTAAGGCTGGTGTTCGCAAAGGTGGAAGAATAAAAACAGGAGTATCTACTACACAAATAATTGTTGATGCAAGAACTATTGATGGTAATGACTTATCACATGAATCAGGTGCAACTTTAAGTGTAGTTTTATCTGATGGAACAACTGAAAGTAAAACTATATCAACGATAGATGGTACTACAATTACTGTTTCTTCAGCCTTTTCTTCAGTTCCTCAATCAAATAGTGTATATGCAATAGAAAGTGCTTCTGTTAAATTACAAATCTTTAGAGTAATATCCATTGAAGAAAAAAATGACTGTCAATATACAATAACTGCTTTATTTCATGCACCAGATAAATATAATTTTGTGGAAAATTTAGAAATACCACAAGCAAGAAGTATAACAACTATTTTAAAAGAAAAGCCAGCACCTAGTAATTTAACTGCTTCAGAACAGATTGTTACTTTAAATAATCGTGCTGTATCAAAAATATTTGTCAGTTGGCAACCAGTACAAGGTGTAAAAGAATATTTAATTGAATCTCAATTTAAAAAACAAAATGAAAATAATTTTGATAATCCAGAAAAATTTAGAGTTGCAAGACCTACATTTGAATTATTTGAATCACAGTTAGGCACATATACATTTAAAGTAAAATCTTACAATGCTTTAAATAAATTAAGTAGAGACACAGCAGAAGTTGAATTTATTGCGGTAGGAAAAACTGCACGACCATCAGATGTACAAAATTTATCTGTTGAGACTTTAGATGACCATTTTGTAAGATTAAAGTTTGATGCTTCACCAGATGTTGATGTGACGCATGGAGGCACAGTGGAAGTAAGAGCTTCAAGCAATCCTACTGGTGGTGGTAACTTTAGAAATGCTATTACACTTGAAAGGCTGTCTGGTAATGTAACTGAGGCAGTTGTTCCAAATATAAGAAATGGTGAATATATTTTAAAATTTAGAGATGATGGTGGTCGTTTAAGTATAAATGAAACTTCAGTTATATTTAATACCCCAGTACCAAGACCTAAAGTAATTGTTCTTGCAGATAGAGAGGATCTTGACACACCTAAATTTGGTGGAGCAAAAACGAATTGTTTTTTTAGTGATAGTGTCAATGGTCTTGTTTTAGACTCAACAACACAATTTGATTCTGTTATAGATGTTGACCAAATTTCAGATTTTGATTTTAGTGGCCCTGTTACAAGTTCTGGTGTTTATGAATTTGCAAATACTTTAGATTTAGGTGGTAAGCAAGATATAAATTTTACAAGGCATGTTGTTACACAAGGATTTCTTCCTAATAATTTAATTGATAGTAGGACAGGGAATGTTGATACATGGACTGATTTTGATGGTTCTAAAAGTGAAGATGTTGATGCTGAACTATTACTTGCCCATACTGATTCTGACCCTGATACATCTGTCAGTGCTACCTATGCACAAAGCGGAACAACTATAACGATTACAAAATCTTCGCATGGATACACTGCTGGAAATTTTGTTACTGTTGATTTTACAAGTGGAAATGGCGTTGATGGTCATTATGAAATTAAAACAGTACCAAATTCAAATACATTTACATTGACTGCTTCAGCAAGTCAAACAACAAGTGGAAACTGCACATATAGTGCAGAGTTTACAAAATTCATACCTTTTGTAAATTCTACATATACAGCAAGAGGATTTAAATTTAAATTAAATATGACAAGTAATGACCCAGCACAGTCAATAGAAATTGACCAACTTGGTTATACAGCAGAATTATTCAGTAGAACAGAAACAAGTCTTACAAATTCGGGTGCTACAAATGGACTTATTGCATCTGGCACTTCTGCAAAAACAGTGACTTTTACAGACGCATTTTTTACAGGTCAAGCAAATACAAGTATTCCAGCAAATTCTTTAAAGCCATCTATAGGAATTACAATCGAAAATGCACAATCAGGAGACTTTTTTGCAATAACAAGCATAAGTTCAACAGCTTTTGTAATAGAAATAAAAAATGGATCTAGTTTTGTAGATAGAAATTTTAAATATTCTGCAACAGGGTTCGGGCGTGGTAGTTAATTTTAAAGTAGGATATACTTATAAAAAAAGGTTTAGGCAATGGCAACACATGACTACATAATTGATAACTCGACAGGAGCTAACGTCAGGGCAGATATTAATAATGCATTAGCAGCGATTGTAAGTAATAATTCAAATTCATCAAGTCCAGCTACTACTTATGCCTATCAATGGTGGGCTGATACTTCCAATAATGTTTTAAAAATAAGAAACTCAGCAAATAACGCATGGATAGAACTTTTACAACTTGATGGAACCATAACTCTTGAAGATGGTAGTGCGGCCAATCCCGCACTAGCTAACAGAGGAGATTTGGACACAGGAGTGTTTTTTAGTGCTGATAATACTTTTGATATTGCAACTTCTGGACAAGCTAGAGTACAAGTTGATCCCTCTGGGCGAGTAGGTATAAATGAAACTTCTCCATCTTCTTTTAATACTATTGCAGATAATTTAGTAATAACAGAAGCATCTACTCATGCTGGAATGACGATTAGAAGTGGAACAAGTCATCAAGGTAATATTGCTTTTCAAGACGCTGCAAATACCAGTTTTAGAGGTGGTCTCAGATATGACCATAATGGCGATAAAATGCAACTTATAACAGATGGTGATATACGTTTAACCATAGATTCTTCAGGGCTAATTGGGATCAATACTACAGCACCAACAAAACAACTTGAAGTTAATGGCGCTGCTAAAATTTCAGGATTTTTGAATGTAAGCACAGGTATTCATATTCCAGACGGAGGCAATAATGACAACTCAATTACTATAGGTACTGGAAATGATTTTAGGCTTTACCATGATGGCTCCTCATCTAGAATTGTTGCTGCAAACCATGACCTAATATTACAAAGTAATGGTTATGCTATAAGAAGCGAAAATGGTGGCTCAACTTATATAACAATTGACTCGTCTGGTAGGCTTCTTATCGCAACTACCACCGCTGCTGGTGCATCTACAAATGCTGACGATTTAAAAATAGGAAATACTGATTCAAGTTCGCAAAGAGGAATAACAATAGGAAGTGCAGTCGCTGGTAATCTAAGATTTGCTGATACTGGAAGTGATTCGGCAGGGGTTATTCAATACGCACATAGTAGTAATACTATGTTTTTCTCAACAGATGCTAATTCAAGACTTGCAATAGATGGGTCTGGTAATATAGGCGCACCAACAGGAACTAACATTTACAACGCATCAGATTTAAGACTTAAAAAAAATGTAGTTGATTTAGATAAAGGTTTATCTGCTATAAAATCTTTAAGACCTGTTTCTTTTAATTGGATTGATGGCTTTTGTGATGAAGAGAAACAGACATTGTATGGTTTTATTGCACAAGAGGTTGAAACTGTAGATAGTAATTTAATACAAGAATTTGGTAATGGTTCTGTTACAGTTAAAGGACAAACAATTAATGACGCTTTAAGAGTAAATGAAAAATTAATTATTCCTTTGCTTGTAAAAGCAGTTCAAGAACTTGAAGCTAAAGTTGCAGCCTTAAAAGCAGCTTAGTATAATTGGACAACTTAGATAAAAATTATGGCAACACCACAACAGCAGTATGACGAAACAAAATTACGTCTTGATAATAATTTAAAAAAAGCAGAATTATTGAATCAAGAAATTGCACAAAAAGAAAAAGAAAATCAGGAAGCAATAAAAATAGTACAAGAAATACAAATGCTAAGAAATGAAGCACAAAGTCTTGTACAACCAATAATTGAAGATCAGGGTGCAATAAAGGTGCTTTCTAATACAGATGGCGTTACAACAGCACAGACTGTAGAATCTAATTAATTAAAAGTATTTATTATGGCTATTACTTGGAATGTTGTTGCTTTGGATGCACAAAAAACTATAGGTTCATTATCTGATGTCGTAACTGTTGTACATTGGACTGCTCAAGATTCTGAAACTGTAGGTAGTGGCGATTCTGCTGAAGTTCACAACGGTTTTCTATGTGGTTGTGTAGGACTTGCTGAAGCCAATAGTTCATCTTTTACTGCATATAAAGATATAACAAAAGATAATGCGATTGCATGGGCTAAAGCTGCACTAGGTTCTAATGAAGTAACGAGAATAGAAACAAGTATTGCTGGACAGATATCAGAATCTAAAACACCAACTAAAACTTCTGGTGTACCTTGGTAATTAATCTACCTTTTGCATTTGTCTTGAAACAATACCCATAGTCACATATAGAGGTGCTAATGCACACACAATTGAAAATGTTAAAATTGTTATAGGTACCATTGCTCTAATTAAGGCTGCACGAAACATGATTTTTACTCGTATTTGTCAGATAGCTTCATTGTTGTCGCTTTTGCTTAGTGTGTCAATGTTAGGCGGTTCATACTATGCTTTCAGATTTATCACCAGCGAACAATTCAAGGCAAGAGTTATGAATGAGATCCTTGATAACGTATCTGGAATGATGCCTAAAGTATTAGACAATGCTTTACCTGATATGACAGGGCCAACAATACCAGAATTTATTAAACCTAAAAATTAATGATTTTTGGATTTTTTAAGAAGTTAATAAAATATTATGTTGATAAATTTTTACATTGGCTGCGTATGAAAAGATTTAATTTTGAACTAGATAATGACATAAAAAAATATCATCGAGAATTGGACAAAAAAATCAAAAAACCTAAAATAAAAGAAGTTGGAAAGTTTGGGGACGATAATTGGTCTATTTCTATAGGTAATATTGAAGATGGAAATACCGAAGATTGACATACCACTAATACAAATAAAAGAAATTAACATTCCAAAAATACGCAAATGGGAAGTTTATAGACCTACATTAGATGTCATCCTTAAACCTGTCGTAGATATACCAGCCTGTGTTGATGCTCATAGAAATAATTTACCTAGCCTTATAGGAGAAGATGAAAAAGGTACATATCAAGCCTGTGGGACGTTTGATATACCTAGTTTTGAACCATTGGAATATAATCCTAACAATTTTATTTACACAGCCCCTCTAGCTCCACAGAGTCAAGAATCAAAAGAAATACAACCAAAACAACCAGAAATTCCACAAACAAAAAAAGAAAAAATAAAATTTGAACCCTGTCCACCTGAAAAACCACAATTTATGAAAGGTGATTACAGAAATGACAAAAGGATTCAAAGATTTGATTTTTACGAAAGAATAGAAATAAATGGAGTTTTTGAGTGTGTCGAGAATTGGCAAGAAGTACCATTCAGAGAGAGTTTTATTGGAACTCCTGAAGGGCTTATTTCAACTACTGTGTTGGGTGTGGTTGCTGGTGGGTCTGCACTTTTGGCTCCTCTGATAAAAAAGGTAATATCTGAAATATTTAAAAATATAAAGAAAAAACTTACAAAGCAAAAAAAAGATAATGTAGAATAAAAAAACCCTATTCGATCAGGCAATGGATAGGGCGTCTAGGTAGGTAAGTGCTAACCGAGCTTACCTACTGCCTTAACTTATGAGTATGCGGTAATACTTGACCTTTCTTTGGACTAACTATTACATCCTCACATAATTTGTAGTAAATACTATTTTTAGCATATTCGATTCCAGCAAGTTTTAACTCCCCGCAATTTTTAAGCCTTGCTAGTTCATAATTTAATCTTTCCTTAGATAATATTTGTCTTTGTATTTTTTCTTGTGTTGTTGCACTTTTTAAGCAAGCATCTTGAAATCTTCTATCTAATGGAATATTAAACGTCAAAGCTACACCAACATTCAAACCTAAAGAATCTTTATTGCCACTATAGTTTTCTTGATAAAAAAGAATTTCACCCGCATTTGTGAGGTTGCCATCATCATCAACGGCCTGATTATAGTAGGGAGTTTCATAGGTGTAATCCATAGGGCGTTTTATATTTAGATTTGAATATGCAAAAGGACTTATTGACATTTGAGGGCCAGAACAAACTATTCCATTTCCATAGCTATTTTCGACCATTGGGCCACCCAAAACTTGCGTTGCGAAATTTGAAACCGACCCACTAGCACTGGCTTGGGGAGCCGCAGTGTTTGAGGTATTAGCAAATACTGGACTCCCAAACAATAATCCTATTATTGGGAGAATATTGTAGTTGTATCTGTAACGCTTTCTGATTGAATTGTTCTTGTTATATCTGTTATTGACTGAACCCCACTTGGAGTATATGTTTCTACAAATTGAAAAGCACCTTGATCTGTTAATGACCAATTTGGTTTTTGTTTTAAGTCTAAATCTGTCCAAGTATAAGTCGTTCCGTTTATGTTTTGATTAGTGGTAGTGACAGGAGGTGAAATTGAATTACCGTCCATCTGGATCCCAGAACCTGAGACACTATATTGAAATCCACCATATTCTGTTGTTTTGATATTTTCTGTGATATTTGTAAATGTTTCTGTTCGAGAAGTACTTGAGCCTTGAGAAAAATTTGGCACCACAGGCACCGCATAGACAGGGCTAGATATAAGAAAAACAAACGGAAGTGTCCTCCACATTAATCAATAGTTAAATCAGTTACAAATTGTCCTGTGAGTACTATTCCAGTTCCTGTTCCACCTGTCAGGGTCATTGTGTGATGGTCTAATGTTACGGCTGCTGTTCCTACACTTCCAGCCGCAGTTGAGGTCAAATCACTAAAGTTTTGCACGGTACCAAGTGAAGTTATTGCTGCTGTTGGAGTAGCATCGCCTTCCAAGTAGGCCTGACTAAAACTAAATGTTTCTCCCGCGTTGGTTATTGATGCAGTTGGCATAGTTACTGCTGGAACCCCAGAGGTCACAGATCCAAAGCCACCTACAGTTGAGTTACTATTAGAATCTACTGTCGTTATATTTGTTCCACTTATGCTGTAGCTAGATCCTAATTTGTCTGCTGTACTGGCAGCCGATAAACTTTCCAGTTTGACGCTTGATGTGATTGAACTCTGAATATCACAATAGGCAGCAGTTGGAATACAGAGGGCGGCAAATAATAAGAGCTTTTTCATTTAATACCGACTTTGTTTTTACTATTATCCACTATCTTAGGACCATTATTGTTATTATTGCCACCTTTCTTCTGTCCGACAGAGATTCCATAGCTGCCGAGCACTCCACTGACTAGTCCAGCAGTGAAGGCTCCATCAATTCTTACCTTGCCCATATATCCCAAAGTCATCATTGATAAACTCCAAGTCAAAATCAGAAACCTGACACCGTGGCCAAAGAGATCACCCCAATCAAAGCCTTCTTTTTCTTGTTTTTCTTCTTCCATACGGATTGCCTTTCTTGTTTTATATTACCAACTTAGCTATGTTAGGAAAAGAAAACAAAAATTTATGTCAAAGTTTCTAATTAATTTATTCATAAGGTTCGGCAAATCTGAATCTATTAGAAAAGGATTACTTCTTATGCTTAAGTCCGCTGCCGAGAAAAGTGACAATGACGTTGATGATGCCATCGTCAAAATGATAGAAGAGAAGCTCTTTCCAGAAAAATGATAAAAAAATTTCTAAATATAGATATTGAAAAAGCTCCACCAGAAATAGAACTAGAAGTTGAGCTTCAGTGCAGACAAATAATGGAGTCTGATGACATTGATAGTATAAAACGATATTGCACTCATTTGGTCAGATATAAATTAAAACAAGATATGTTTTTATCTTCTCTCCTAAATCAC
>LUMC01000091.1_pt1 | contig 13704 bp, 10 predicted proteins | sample 729671 | NCBI WGS metagenome assembly LUMC01 (sample SAMN03860273, study PRJNA289734) | marine metagenome | biome: seawater column; feature: ocean; material: water; isolation source: Red Sea water column Station 91 - depth 10m | place: Saudi Arabia: Red Sea | collected 2011-10-15 | depth 10 m | reverse complement strand
TCTGAATATCCTAACCAACCAGCTGCTGTTGTATATGCTGGAAAAATAGTGGAATTTAAATCGTCTAAATTTGAAGGTAAATTTGTTTTTTTCTGATCAATTATTTTAGCTGCTTCATCTTTAGTAATTACATCGTCAATATAAGAAAAAGAGAGTTTATCTAATAAATCTCTTGTTTCTAATTCTATTATGTATCTCCAAAGAGGTTTTTTATGAAATTTAGAAATTAAATCCCATATTGCATTAAAAAAAGCTGCAGCTGCAAGATGTGTTACACCTTTTTGTGGCCCTACCCATCTTAATTGACTGTGGTTTGTAATTTTTTCCCATATGGATGCTATATCCTTTTCTATTTCTTCAACATTTTTTCCAATAATAAATTCTTTAAAATATTCTATGACGGTACAACAAAGATCATTACCTTTTCCAATAGTAAAGGTTAATCCAATACCAGTTAAATCTTTTTGATCAGTAAATATTGTAACATAAGTTGCAGAGTAGTCACAATCAACGTGAACAGCATCAGTTCCCAAATTATCTTTTGATGTTGGAAAACGAATATCCTGAGTTTTAATATCAATAATTTTCATATTGGACATCTTTCATCAATTAGTTTTTCATTAAGTAAATCTTTCCACAAATCTTCAGGGATAGGAAAATTTAAAAAACCTAAGTTTTGCTCCACTTGATCAAGCCTATCCATGCCTAAAATCATGGAGGTGACAAGTTTATTAGTATAACAAAATTGTATTGCTGCTGCTGGAACAGGCACATCATATTTTTTACAAATATTTGCAATTTTTAAGTATCGTTGTTTAACTTCTTCTGGAATTTTATCATAAAAATAAGTAATATTTTCACCTACACCTTTAGCTAAAATTCCTGAATTAAAAATTCCTGCAAGAATAATTCCTATATTATTTTTTTCAGCAATAGGGAAAAAATCATTAAGAGCGTTTTGATCCAATAATGAATATCTGCCTGCAAGAACCATACAATCAAAATCGCCTGCATTTGCAAATCTTGCACATATATCAGAGTCATTTACTCCTACTCCAATAGCTTTAATTACTTTTTCTTCTTTTAGTTTTTGAACGGCTTTATACGCTCCATCCATTGCTAATTTAAAATAATGATCAACCTCATCACCAAAATTAAATCGATCTACATCATGAATTAAGCAAATATCTACTTTTGAAACAGCTAATCTTAGTAATGATTGCTCAAATGCTCTCATCACCCCATCGTAAGAATAATCGAGATTAGGAGAAAACTTTAAACTTCCTGCAAATCTCCCTCTATCTATATTATCTTTTTTTGCTGGTGTAAGATATCTTCCAACTTTGGTTGATAAAAAATAACTATCCTCATCTACAGTTTTTAAAAAATTTCCTAATCTATGTTCACTTAATCCATAACCATATAAAGGTGATGTATCATAAATATTGATTCCTTTTTCATAGCTTTTTTCAAGTATGTCATAGCAATTTCGTTCATCAAGATTTTCAAATAAATTGCCTAAGGGTGCTCCACCAAAACCAATAGCTGTTAAGTTTATATCAGTTTTTCCAAGCTGTCTTTTATTCATGAATATTTCCCATAATTGATGAACTCATTTCTTCATAGTTATGATTATTGATAGTTTCACCAACTACCTTAAAATCTTTCATTGTTATAATTCTATCTGCTAAGCTAATCATTTCAGGCATATCACTGGTAATTAAAATTATTGATGTGCCTTTTAAAGATAGTTCAATAATTAATTCATGAAGGTAAGATTTTGTTTTTATATCTATACCAACTGTGGGTACATCAATAAATAATATATCAGTTCCAGAAGCTAGCCATTTAGCTACACTAATTTTTTGCTGATTACCTCCAGATAAGTTAGAAACGATTTGTTGGTATGAAGGTGTTTTTACTTCAAGTTGTTTCACATAAGGATCTACTTTATTGTAAACAATACTGTCATTTAAAAAGGATAATATTTTTTTCAAATTTGACCAGACTGTTATTCCAGCATTGGATAAAACATCATGCATTAGAATTAGTCCTTCTTTTTTTCTGTCTTCACTTATGTATCCAATTTTATATTTTTCTAGCGCATCTTTTGGAGATTTGATTTTAATTTCTTTATTGTTAAGTAAAATCTGTCCAGAATTAATTTTATCAAGCCCAAGTACACATTTTATTAATTCTGTTCTTCCTGCACCAACTAAACCGTATAATCCAAGTATTTCACCTTTTTTTAAATTTAAATTAATATTTTTATGACCAAGGTCAGTGTTTATTGATTGTAGATCTAGTAAACTTTCATCTGTAAAATCAATATTTTTCTTAGATTTAATTATTTGTTCATCTCTACCAATCATTAATTTAACAAGTTTCTGTCTATTAAGATTAGTAATTTGTTCAGACTCACAAGCATTTTTACCATCTCTCAAAACAGTAACTTCATCACAAATTTCAAATACTTCCTCTAATTTGTGACTAACAAAAACTATACTTACATCTTGTTCAGCAACTAATCGTTTAAGTAATGCAAATAAATTTTTTGTATCTTGTGGGGATAATGATGAAGTTGGCTCATCTAATAACAGTATTTTTGACTCTAAGGATAAAGCTTTAGCTATTTCACACAGTTGCATTTTTGCAACTGTTAAATCTGATACTATTGTATTTGGATCTATATCCAACTCCATAATATCGAGCCATTTTTTTGATTCTTTGGCAACAGTATTATAATCAATTAATCCTAAATTATTTTTAGGAAGGTTGGTTAACATTAAATTTTCACCAACTGAAAACCTCCTAATTAAATTTCTTTCTTGGTGCACAACTGAAATTCCAGCATTCATTGCTTCATTAGGTGAAGAAAAAGACTTCTCTTGATTATTTAAAAATAGCTTTCCTTCATTTTGATTATATACTCCTGTAATAATTTTAATTAATGTAGATTTTCCTGCTCCATTTTCACCAAGAAGTGCATGGATTGATTTTTTTTTGAGTCTAAAGTTTGCATTATCAAGAGCTTTAACACCAGGAAAATTTTTTGTAATGTTATTGAGTTCTAAAATATAATCACTCATCTGAAAAAACCTTTGTTCTTCTCTCTTCTCTATATTCTCTGTATCTATTTATAAATACCGCTAATAAAATCATAAATCCTAAAAATATCTGAACAAAAAAAGGATCAATTTTGAAAATTACTAAAGCTTGAGAAATTATAGAAACTAATATCACACCAAAAGCAGTAGCAATAACATCTACTTTTCCACCAGCAAGTATAGCGCCTCCAATTACCGGAGCAGCAAATGAAGGTAATAGCCAAGAATCACCTATATTGGGTGTCCCAAGTTGTAATCTTCAAACCACTAACATTCCACCGATAGCAGCTAAAAGGCCTGATATAACATGAGCATAAATAACTATTTTTGTTGAAGATATTCCTATTAGTTCTGATGATTGTACATTATTCCCGTATGCCAGCATATACCTTCCAAGTGATGTTCTATTCATTAAAATCCACATCAGCACAGTTATAATAATTGGTATAATAACTAAGTAAGGTATAGGGCCAAAGATTTTTGCATTTCCAAAAAATTTAACAGCCTCAGGAATTTCATAAAAAGGTTGAGCCTCTGTTATTCCTAAATTCATTCCTTTAAAAATGTAAAGTGTAGCAAGGGTAATAATAAAAGCTGATATGCCAGTTTTAACAGTGATGTATCCATTTATAAAACCACAAGCAAGACCAATTAATAATCCAATGAGAACAGCAGGTAAAATAGACATGCTATAAACTTCCATTAAGCCAGTAAATGAAATCGCAACTAAGCCACCAATTGCTCCGACAGATAAGTTCATTTGACCAATTGCAATGATAATCATTTGTGACATTGCCACAACGAGCATCAAACTAACACTCAGCATTAAAACATATAAATTGAATGGGGAAATAAATGCAGGCTTAAACAATGAAATTAAGATTGAACCAAAAATTAAAACTAAGCCCAGTCCAAACCAATCTTTTTTTAAAAGTGCGCTCATGAAACAATTGAATTTTTAACAGTAAAATATTCCCTAGCTCTATCTAGAAGAACAGCTCCTAATAATATGATACCAAGAAAAAATCTTACCCAGAATTCACCTACATCGATTAAGTATAATCCATTATTTATTAATGTAACAAGAATTGCTCCTAGCATTGTTCCAAAAACTGTAACCTTGCCTCCAGAAAGAAGTGTTCCACCTAATACTGGAGCTAAAAAAGCAGGTAATAACCAATCAAATCCTAAGTGACCGGCCATAGATGGTATTGCAGCACCAATTCTTGCTGTTAACATAATACCTGCAAGTGCTGCTAAGAAGCCTGACAGCATATGACAATAAATAAACATTCTATCTACAGAAATACCTGATAATTCTGCAGCATCAGGATTAGCTCCAGCTGCGATAAGCTTTCGGCCAATATCAGTGTATTTAAAAATGTAATAAAGTACAAAACAAGTCAGCACACTAATAATTAGTAATGGTGAAATATATTTATTGAAAAGTTTTAAACTCCCAAAATCAGTAAAAGCCTCTGGTAATTTTCTAAATGCTTCTGCTTCAGTGAGCAAGGTCATGAAACCAAAATAAATACTCATCGTTGCCAGCGTAACAATGAAACTATGAACACCTGTTCTAACAGTTACAAATCCATTAATCCAGCCTAGAAATGAACCAAAAGCTAAAACTAAAATGATTGTAATAGAAATAGGAATTCCCATACTTTCCATACACCAACCACCAAACATTGCTGCAGAAACACCTAAAGCACCTAGAGATAGATTTAAACCTCCAGTAAGTATAACTACCATCATTGCTAAACCAATCATTATATCTAGAGCAACTACTCTTGAGAGAGCATAAATATTAAATCTTGAAGTAAATCCATCAGTTGAAAAGGAAAAAATACAAATAAATACAATTACCAATATAAGTAAACCAAACTGATTAGTTTTTACAAAATTAGGAATTTTATTATTCATAAAAAAAGGGGGCTTGATGCCCCCATATTATTTTAACTTGGACAGTTTAGATATGTGCTATCAAAAGTTTCTAAAATTTCTAGAGAAATTCCTCTCATAGCCATAACGTATGTATCAACATCGCTAATATCGACAAATACAGTACCTGAATCAATAAATTGATCAGTTTGTGCAGTTGATTTCCAAGGTGCATCAGCTTTGAACTCACAACCTTGTCTAACTTTGTCCATTACATATGAACCAATGTAACCTTGTCCATATGGGTTTTGAAGCATAGTTCCATGAACATAACCATCTTTAATAGCTTTTAAAACTACTTCGTCATGATCAATACCAACCATTTTAATTCTTTTATCGCCCATATTAGTTAAAGCTTGTGCTGCTACAACAGCAGGAACCCAAGCAGTAGTAACAATACCATCTACTTCACTTCCTTGAGCCGCCATGAAAGCATTAATTTTTTCATCAGCTGGTTCATAAGCATCAATATCAGCAATAACTTGAATAATTTCTACTCCACCGCCTGCTTCTGAAACAGCTTGTTCAACAGCATTGATTCTTAGAGTTGTATTTGGATCAACTAAGAAACCAGTAAAGTGAGCAATTTTTCCTTTGCCACCTAAAGCTTTAATTAATTCTTTTGTACCAAGATAAGCTGAGTGACCAGTGTCAGTTCCAAAACAAAATTTTGCTTGAGTTGGTTGTTCAACACATCCTGCTAAAGCAGCTGTTGGTATACCAGCATCATCTAGTTCACCTAAAATTTTATTTGTACCAACTGCATCACCAGGAAATACAAGTACTGCATTGTAACCTTGACCAACTAAACTTTCAATTAACTCGTTTTGTTGACTTAGATCCCACTCTGCAGGAACTCTGTAATCTGCTTTCCCTAAACCAAAGTCTTTAACAGCATCTAAACCTGCTTGTTCCCACGCAGCAAAATAAGGGTGTGGGCCACCAGGGACTAGAGCTACTTTAGTCACGCCATGACCACCTGCAAAAACAGGTGAAGCTAGTAAAGCAAAAAAAGAAGTTAAAAATATTATAAATTTTTTCATTATTCCTCCTTAAATTTATTTTAATGTATGCAGAATTAGAACTTAAATCAACAAAAATAAAATAAAGTATTTATTTATAATTATATTGATTATACTATTGTTCCATGCTGTATTCATTTAGATGGTTTGGTCATAATGATCCTTCAAAATTAGATCAAATTCGACAGATAGGCGTTGAAGGAATCGTATCATCACTAGCACAAATAAAATATGGTGAAAAATGGTCTGCATTCGAAATCAAGAAAAGAAAGAAATTTATTGAAAGTTTCAAAATTAATAACAATAAAAATTTAACTTGGAGTGTTGTTGAAAGTCTTCCTGTCCATAATGACATAAAAAAGAGGTCAGGGAGATATAAATATTACATAGATCAATACAAAGAGTCATTGATAAATTTAGGAAAGAATAAGATTAAAAATATTTGTTACAATTTTATGCCATTGATTGATTGGGTGAGAACAGATTTAAATCATCAACTACCAAATGGAGCATTTGCTCTAAAATATAATCATCTTCATGTCTGTGCATTTGAAAATTTTATTTTGAAATCTAAAACAGCAAAAAAAAGGTATTCATCCAAAGAAATCCATACTTCAAAAAAAATATTACAAAAAATGAATTCTAGTGATTTAAAAAAACTTAAAATGTCTTTACTTGGAGGGTTAGCTGCAAACGATAGAAAGTATACAATTAAAGATTTAAATTATGAGATTGATCAATTTGCAGAATTAAATCATAGTGATTTACAAAATAATTTAAAAGATTTTATAGAAGAAATTTATCCAATCATAAAAAAATATAATATTCATTACAATATTCATCCAGATGATCCTCCATATAATGTTTATGGATTACCAAGAATTGTTTCTAATGAGAAAGATATTAATTTTATTGTGAATATAAAAAAAGATACAAATGTAGGTTTAACTTTTTGTACAGGATCCCTTGGTGTTAATAAAAAAAATAACTTAATTAATATAATTAAAAAATATGGTTCTTATATAAATTTTATTCATTTAAGAAATATAAGACACATTCCAAAATCTCTCGATTTTTATGAAGATGACCACCTTAATGGAAGCCTGGACATGGTGTCTATTGTCAAAGCAATATTAAAAGAAGAAAATAAAAGGAAAAAAAGTAATCATCCTATTAAACAAATTCCTATGAGGCCTGATCATGGGCATACAATACTTCATGACCAATTTAATTCAGTAATACCTGGATATTCATTATTAGGCAGAATGAAAGGGCTAGATCAGCTTAAAGGTGTAATAAAAGCTATAAATTAATTTTTACCTTATATTTATTTGCTAAAAATAAAAAATCAGTTTTTAATTCCTTATCTATTGGAATACCTGTTTTTAATCTTTTTTTAGAAGTAATTTTTTCTTTTTCGCCTGGATATAAAATTGGATTATTATTTTTATTTGATTTTTGTTTTTTTAGATCACTCATATAGTTTTTCATACCTTTAAAATATTGTTTTTTTGTTGTGAAAGCATTTAATGAAATGGCGATTAAGAAATGTCCTAACTTTCTTGGTGTACTAAAATCTGGTCCAATCATTGATAATAAACGGTATCCATGAGCCATACCAATAAGAGGTCCGCACATTATTTCTACTGAAGAAGATAATCCAAAACCTTTATATCCATATTCTTTACCTCCAAGTGGAGCCAAAGAAACAGCGTTATAAGGGTTAGTTGTGTAGTTGCCGGATTTATCAAGTGCAATCTCAGAATTTAATTTAGTAGAATTTGCTCTGGCTCTCATAACTTTATTCCATGCTATCGAAGTTGAAGAAAAATCTGCATGTAAAAAGTCTTTATTACCTATTGGTGCTGTAAAAGAATAAGGATTAGTCCCGTGAAAAGGTTGCTTACCATTATACGGTATGGCAAAAGCATCTGAGTGTGTAAATGAAAAACCAACACAGTCATTTTGTGCAATATCCATAGAATATACACCTGCAGCACCATAGTGTGAGGAGTTTATTATGCCAATTGAAGCAATGCCATTCTTCTTTGCCATAGATGATACTATTGCTGATGCCTTTAAAGCTGCTACATGCCCTAAACCATCATCAGCATCATAGACAGCTACACCTCTATTTTTTTTTATAAGCTTCATTTTAGGTTTTGCTTTTATTCTTCCGTTTTCAATACATTTTACATAATGAGAAAATAATCTAATACCATGACTGTCCACGCCTCTAATAGAAGAATCTAAAAGTGATTTAATAAGTAAATTTCTATCTTTTTTTGGAACAGATAGTTTTGACAAAATGCTATCAAAAAATTTATTTATTTTGTTAGGTAAAATTTTCATCTTATGAAATTATTTCTTTTAATAATGATTTTAAAGGATTTTCTTTCATTAAATTTAGATTTTTTTTGACTGCTGTTAACATTTCTTCTTTTTTACTTTCCGAAAGATTAAAAATATTTTTATTATTAATTATTTCTTCAAAAAAATTATCCTTATTATTTTTGTAAACACTGTAAAAATATTCTTTATTTGCATCATCTAGTCTATTTTGATCTTCTTCAATAATTTGAAATAAGAAAAATAACCAAGAAGCTATGATAAATTGAATATATTTAGCTGCTCCTTTATTATTATTGTAGGTATCAAGTATTCTTATAGGTATTTTTAAAGAACCATCCATAGCAATTCTTAACAATTTATCCTCTATGTAAGTATTTTTAAATCTTTCTAAAATTTTCATTTTGTACTCATTAATATTAAAGTCATCTTTAGTTTCTAAAGTGGGTAACACTTCTTGGTCTAAAAAATTCAAAATAAAATTGTAAATATTTTTATCCTCTATTGCTTCATGAACATATGTATACCCACACAAATGACCAATGTATGCTAAAGCTGAGTGGGAAGCATTCAGTATTTTAAGTTTATTATTTTCATAAAATTTTACATCTTCAACAAATTTTATTTTATTATTTGATAAAATATTTTTTAGCTCATCATTATTTGATTGAATATACCAATCTCTATAAGGTTCAGTAACCACAATTGAATTATCATTATATGGCAAGTTAAAATATTCAGATTGTTTATTATTATTTGGAACAATTCCATCAACCATAGATAATGGGAATTCAATATTATTTTCAAACCAATCTAAACACTTTGGATATTTTTTTTCTATAAATTGTTTAACTAAATTTTTTAAAATTGTTCCATTTTCAGACAAATTATCACAACTTAAAACAATTAATTTTTTTTTGTTTTTTTTATATCTTTCTATTATTCCAAAACTTAGATGACCTATCAAAGTTGATAAATTTTTATCCTCTAGATCATTAACAATTTGATTCGAAAAATTTAATTTTTTATTTTTATCAAAATGATATCCCTTTTCTGTAACAGTAATTGTAATTAATTTAATTTTTTCAGATACAATTAAATTTCTAATTTCATTCTTGTGTTTTAAACCAAATAAAACTTTTTTAATTGGATTTAAAATATCAACTTTTTTGTAATTATTTGATATCCTTACCAAAGAATACAAGTAGTCTTGTAATTGCATTTTATTATTTGTTTCTTCAGACCTTAAATTGACCCCAATTACGGAAATGTTTTTATTATTTTCTAATATTTCATGAATATATAGTGCTTGGTGAGCTCTATGAAAATTACCAATACCGAAATGAAGTATGCAATCTTCATTATTATTAATATTATAACTTGGAAATGATTGTTCTTTTAAAAGATTTCTGTTTATGTTTTTATTTAATTGCATATTAATAATTAAAATATACTTAAACAGAAGATGATCAATAAAATATATAAAAGTGTGCTTATAACCGGTGCATCAAGTGGTATTGGCTTAGAAACACTTAAAAGATTTTTAAAAGAAAATGTAAAAGTTTATGCTCTTGATAAAGATGTTTCAATATTAGAGAAATTGAAAAAAAAACATAAATTTGAAATCATTCAAATTGATCTCTTTGACACGGATCAAATTTATAAAAAACTCTCCAAAGTAAAAGTTGATATTGTAGTTTGTAATGCAGGCATTGGAAGAGGGGCTGAAGGTATATTAAAAGCGTCAAGGCAAGATATTGAATTATCTACAAGATTAAATGTCGAGTCTTATCTTCATACTTTAAAAGCTATTGTTCCAGGAATGATAAAAAGAAGAAAAGGACATGTAGTTTTAATGGGGTCTCTTGCAGGTCTATACCCACAAATGAGTACTGTTTATGGGGGTCAAAAAGGTGCTATCCATAGAATTGCACAAAGCTTAAGAATTGAACTTAGCGGTTCCAGGGTTAAAGTTTCTGAAATATGTCCTGGAAGAACTAAAACAAATTTTGGTAAAGCTGCATTTACAGATAAAAATAAAGCTAAAAAATTTATGTCTGGTTTTACTCTTCTCGAGCCAAGAGATATTGCTGATGCTATAATGTTTGCTTTAAGTGTTAGGTGGCGAAGCAATATTAGCACTATTGAAATTTCTGGCACAGAACAATCCCCAGGTGGAGTACCAATTATTCCAGTAAAAGATCCAATACTTTCATAAATTAATTATGGAAGAACCTATTAGATATGGTGTTGTTGGCATAGGAGGCATGGGGGCAAATCATGCTAAAAAATTACAAGAAAATAAAATAGAAAATGCCATCTTAACTGCTGTTGCTGATTCCAATGTAGAATACAAAAATAAATATGAAAATATTCCTTTTTTTGAAAATATTGATAATTTTTTTGATAATAAAATTATAGATGCGGCAATCATTGCTACACCTCATAAATCTCACATTGATCTAGCAAAAAAAGCTCTAGAAAATAATGTTAATGTTATAATTGAAAAACCCTTAGCAATAACAAGTAAAAAGTGCCGAGAATTTATTAATATTTCTCAAAATTATAAAGCATATTTTACTGTTATGCTAAATCAAAGAACTAATCCTGTTTATGTTAAGATAAAGGAACTAATTAATGGAAACGAATTAGGTAAAGTTCACCGTTTTCAATGGACAATAACTAATTGGTTTAGGACAAACTATTATTATCAGACATCTAACTGGAGAGCTAAATGGGAAAGTGAAGGTGGAGGCGTTTTAATAAATCAGAGCATTCACCAACTTGATTTGTGTCAGTGGTTATTTGGCATGCCTGATAGTGTATATACTGATTTAGGATTAGGTCGCTTTCATGAGATAGAAGTTGAAGATGAAGTAACTTCAATCTTTAAATATTCAAATGGATTAAAAGGTGTATTTATTACAACAACAGGTGAAGCACCTGGTGTAAATAGATTGGAAATTGCATCAGATAAGGGTTTAATTACAATTCAGGATAATAATGTTACATGGGAAAAAATAGATTCATCTACTGAATTTATTAAAAACTCTAAAACACTTTTTGGGATGCCTAAAAAAGAAAAAATTAATTTTAATTTTAAGGCTGATTTGGATCAACATATTGAACATCAAAGACTTATTCAAAACTTTACAAACTTCCTCCTAGGAAAAGAAAAACTGTTAGTGAATGGAAAAGATGGTTTAAATTCAGTTGAATTAATTAATGCGATGGTTCTATCGGGATTAGAGGAAAAAAAAATAGAGCTTCCTTTAGATGAGGTAAAATATGAACAAAAATTAGAAGAAATGATTAGTAAATCAAGATGAAAATTAATCAAATTGCAGTAACTCTTTATACCGTTAGAGATTTTTGCCAAAATGAAAAAGATTTATTTGAAAGTCTAAAAAAAATCAAAAATATTGGGTATAGTAGCATTCAAATCAGTGGTGTTGGTTTAATTAATCCTAAAACAATAAAAAGCATGTGTGAAGATTTGAGTTTAGATATATGCGCTACACATGAACCAAATGAACAAATTATAAATAATACTGATGAAGTTATTAATAAGCTAAATATTTTTAATTGCGAATATTCAGCTCTTCCTTATCCATTAAATGTAGATATGAAAAACTTAGAAGAAATTGATAAATTCATAGAAGATATAAATATCGCTGGCTCCAAGTTTCATGCAGAAGGAAAGGTGCTATGCTACCATAATCATGCACTTGAATTCCAAAAAATTAACAATGAAATAATTATAGATAGAATTTATGAAAATACAGATAGTAAATTCATACAAGGAGAGCCAGATATTTATTGGATACAAAAAGGTGGTCAAGATCCATTAATGTGGTGTAAAAAATTAGATCAACGAATGCCATTATTACATTTAAAAGATTTTATAATGATAAATGATCAAGAAAGTTTTTTTGCAGAGGTTGGCTTAGGTAATTTAGATATCAAAAATATTGTTAAAACAGCAACAGATTCAGATTGTAAGTGGTTTATTGTTGAACAAGATGAATGTAATGGTGATCCTTTTGATTCACTTCAGATTAGCTATAATAATTTAGTAAAATATGCAGTTACTTAAGAAAAAAACTTTTTGCGTTTTGATTTAATAAATTATTAATATCCCTTTCTATTATAAATTTTGATAACTCAAAATTTTTCTTAGAAAGATCTTCATAATATTCATATAAAATTTCATGTAAGATATTTTTGAAATGAGACCATTTATATATAAGTTGATCTGTAACTCTTGCATCGGAATGCTGGGGTATAAATGACAAACCTAGCATATCAATCCTCATTTTTAGAACAATTTTTATAATACTTGGCTGGTTCATAAACCACCAAAAACCAAATATTTTTAAATTAGGATGTTTACGAGCTAAGACAGTTAATTCGTGCTGATCATTTAAAGATAAACAAGTTACAAGAAATTTGTTTTCCGGAAAAGAATTACATAATTTACTTAGTTCTTTGAGATTAATATCACCAATCCCGTCTCCAGCTAAACCAAAACTACTATTTACAGCTCGTTTAACACCTAACATTAAAGACAATGGGATATTTTTTTTATTTAACCATGACAAAATAAATTTCCAAAGAGGATCATTTAAGATTTCTTTAAAATTATCTGAATTTGCTGAAATAGCTGCATACACTGGATTTGATACTAAAAAACAACTATCTAAATAATTTATTACAATATCATCTGCTTTTTGATTTATCTTAGTTTGATTTTTTGCAACCTCAGTTGCTTGGGAATTGTTAATAATTAAATCATCCAGTCTTAATGATGATTGAAATATATTTCTATCCCAATCATTATCTTTATATAAATTCCATTCATCAATATCAAATGGATTATTTGTCATTACTAAAGAAGAAACGTTTGATAATTTTAAAATTTTTTCATCTGTAAGAGATTTTTTTTCATATTCATTGTTTAGTTCTGCAAAAGTTTTATTATTATAATTAATATCTAATTTTTGAAGTACAGTTAGCACGCCTTTACACGCTTCAGAAATTGGTGTTCTATTTTGAAATAATTCTTCCCAGATAAGTTTTGCTTTATTTACGTCATCCAGAGAGTAAAATTTTTCTGCACTTATATTTGCATTGGTTAATAATTCTGCAATTAAATAATGATAGTTTAATAAATTAATAAAACCAGAAAGAGAATGACTTTTAAAGGCAGATGGAAATAAATGCGTATGAATATCAAAAATTTTTGTATTATTAATAACGGCTTCTAAAGTATTGGATAATTC
>LUMC01000112.1_pt2 | contig 13738 bp, 21 predicted proteins | sample 729671 | NCBI WGS metagenome assembly LUMC01 (sample SAMN03860273, study PRJNA289734) | marine metagenome | biome: seawater column; feature: ocean; material: water; isolation source: Red Sea water column Station 91 - depth 10m | place: Saudi Arabia: Red Sea | collected 2011-10-15 | depth 10 m | reverse complement strand
GAAGTAAATATATTAAACACTATGTAATTATCTACAATATAGGAAATTAATATTTAAAACAAAAATATATGGCAACAATAAGCCCAACATTATCAATCACAGCAAACGCTTCATCAGCTACAACTCCAGGTCCATTAAGCTTTGCTTTATCACTATCTGCTACAGACTCTTTAACAGTAGATCGAGTAGTATCTGAAACAAAAGTAATTAACACTAGTACTGTACTAATATTAGACGGTAGCGCGTTACTTGATGTAGATAGTGACTCTGGAGCACCAGGTTCTCATGGTGGATTTTTATATTTAAGAAATATAACATCAAGTGATCTAGATATATATGTAGCTCTTGCCCCAGATGGTACAACTCCTGTACTTGGAAGTAATGACGATGCTGATAGAACATTTACTTTAAAACAAAACGAGTTTGCTTTTCTACCTTGGGACTGTACTGGTGATCTTATAGCTTCGGGTGAAGGTGCTTGTACATTAGAATATTTCTTTTTTAATAGAGGATAATATGCCGTTTAAATTAAAAAGGAAACGTAGACCTAATAATAAAAGTGTTTTATTAAAACGATTAAAAGAGCTAGAAAATAAAGATACATTGACATCTAGTGAGGAAGAAGAGTTAGATAACATACTAAATTTATTAAATAAAAAAAGAACGAATAAAATAGAGTCTAAAAAACTTAATAATACCAAACAAAATGAACCAGTTGTTGTAAATGTTTCTATAAACAACGTAGTTAACGGCAACGTTTCAAAATCAGATCCAGTTTTAAACGCAGATCATTTTAAATCTGTAGCTGGATCTTACAGAGGTGGTCGCATAGACAACCGAAAAAACTTAAAATCAATTAATTAACCAATAAAAATAAACCGATATGACATACATATACTATAAAAGTAGTACATATACTACTGAACCTAAAATTTCAGACAAACAATTAGCAGAGTGGAAGCACTTATCTGATAAAAAGAACTGGAGAATTACACAATTACCTAACGGTTACTACCAAACAGAGGTAAATAAACCCGATAATGAAGAAACTTGGGTAGATATTACGCGTAGAGAGACGTTAGAAGGCGCAGAAGCTGCAATAAATGGCAGTGTTGAGCACTTTGAAAAGAAATTAGAGTACGTAAAAGGCCCAAAAGTCGTAAAAACTTTTAAATAACATGGCATTTAAACTAGGATCAGAGAAAAGAGGGTTTAAAAACTCTAGTAACGTTAGAATAGTTAGAACTCCTTTAGAAAAAGACACGGTTGCTGAAGCTAGAAACGATGGTACTATAGCTATAAGCGACGATGTTCCGGTTAACAGCTCTATGTATCGTAGGGCTGTTAAACATGAAATGAAACACATGGAACAAATGCAAGAAGGTAGAGCTGATTACGGAGACGACTGGGTTTATTGGGAAGGAAAACTGTATCTTAGAAGAACTATTAACGGCGAAGCTGTTATTGATGGTCCAAACGGGAGGCATCCTGATGGAAGCGACCAACATCCTTGGGAGCAAGAAGCTATGCAAGCTGAAAAAGAATAATAATCGATTAAATAAAAAACAAATGGCATTTAAAATGAAAAACAAAGCTGCTATGCAGATGGCCAAAATGGCCGGAGATAACAGAGTAGCTATGAAAATGAAAAGAGAAGCTTCTATGAAAATGAAAAAAGAAGCAATGAAAATGAAAGACCCTATGGATATGAAAAAAGATCCAATGACTATGAAGAAAGAAGCAATGAAGATGAAAGATAAAGAGGCTATGAAGCTTAAAAAAGAGCCTATGGCGATGAAGAAAGAGGCTATGAAGATGAAGAAAGAAGCTATGAAGATGAAGAAAGAAGGAGCTATGCAAATGAAAAAAGAAATGGTATCCGCTATGAAGAAGATGCCAGACTTTCCAGATGTTGATGAAGATGGTGATAAAAATGAAGATATAGAAAAAGCTCAAAGAGATTTACAAGCAAAAACGAAGCCTGCAAAAAAAGACTCTTTGCCTGGAACGAAGCCTGCAAAAAAAGATCCAAAGCCAAGATAAAGACAGTAAGTCTATAAATTACAACGATAAATTTAATTAAATAAAATAAAATACATTATGGAATATAACTTACCGAGTGAGTTGGTAAAAAACTTAGACTTCGGTGGTGATGCTAAAGATAGAGTCATCGCCGGAGTTAATAAGCTAGCCCAAGCCGTTAAATCCACTTTAGGTGCGTCAGGTAAATGTGTTATCTACGAAGACGGACGTGGCAAACCGGTCATAACAAAAGATGGTGTAACCGTTGCAGAGAGCGTAGTCTTACGTGACGCGGTTGAAAACATGGGCGCAACTCTAATTAAAGAAGCTGCTAGAAATACAGTACGTGATGCTGGTGATGGCACAACAACTGCTACAGTATTAGCTGAAGCATTAATCAAACAAATAGACGCTGCGGTCGCAGATGGTCTTACAATTAGAGAAATAAAAGATGGAGTAAATAAAACGCTAGACGAAGTCATTAGCTATTTAAATGATATAGCTACTGATGTTGAAGGTGATATGCTTAATTCTGTTAGTGCTATATCTTGTAACAACGATGAAGAGCTAGGTGCTATTATAGCAGAAGCATATCAAAAAGTTGGTAAGCAAGGTGTTGTGCTAATGGAAGAAAGCGAGTCAGATGAAACATATGTTGACATCGTAGATGGTGTTAAGGTAGAGTGTGGACTTACATCACCTCATTTTGTTACTAATACCGAAAAGCAAGCATGTGAACTAGATAATCCTCTAGTGTTTATATGTTCATCTGAAATACCTAATGTGCGTAAGATACAAAATATACTAGAACATGTTATTAAAAATAATAGATCTTTATTAATTGTAGCACCAGTAGCGCAACCAGTTAAAGCTGCGCTTATGATGAACAAAGTTAAAGGTAATATTAAAGTAAACATTATTGATTTACCAGGCTTTGGTCCTACCAAAAAAGATGCTACAGAAGATTTAGCTATACTTACAGGTGCTACAGTACTTAATGAAGAATTAGGTGATGATTTAGATTTAATGAAGCCTGAACATTTAGGTGAAGCCGAGTTTGCTGTAACGGATGATAAGCACACAGTGTTAACACTTGAAGGTATGACTGATAGTATTGAAAACAGAATAGATGAGATAACAGGTAAGTTAGCTAAAGAGTCAAATGGTTTTATGAAGAAAAAACTAGAAGACAGATTAGCTATGTTATCAGGTAGTGTAGGTATAATACGCGTAGGTGCTAACTCAAAAGTAGAATTAAAAGAAAAGAAAGATCGTGTTGAAGATGCTATATATGCTACAAGAGCAGCACTACAAGAAGGTATAGTACCAGGTGGTGGTGTAGCATTATTAAACGCTAGTCAAAAGATTAAAGCTGATGATGCTGGTAGAGTATTACTTAACGCGCTATCGTCACCGTATGAAACTATATTAGATAACGCAGGTATGAAGGTTGGTAAAGATATGCAAGATGGTTGTGGTTGTAATGTTATAACAGGCGGCTTTGTTAATATGATTAACGAAGGTATTATTGATCCGGTACTTGTAACTAAGTCTGCACTTAAAAATGCTGTGAGTGTTGCATTAACTATTATGTCAGCTGATTGTGTAATTTCAAATATAAGAGTAGAAGATGCAAGCAATTAACGACTACGTAATAGTTGATATAGTAAAAGAAGGACCAAAAAAAGTTGGTGGCTTTATATTAACTGATGAAACAGATGAAACAAACAGATATAGAAAAGCAAACATTATATCTGTAGGTAATGACGTACCTATTGTTAAAACAGGTGATATAATATACTACGATGCTTTAGCTGGGCACGATATAGCTTACAACGATACTATGTATAGAGTTATACGTGCTAGGGATATAGTTATAGTAGAATAATTACTATTTAGTAAAAACGTGTGATTACTATTAAAGTAGATTATACGTAAACTATAAACCATAAACAATAAACAATAAATCACAAACAAATTATTAATAACTTAAAATATAAAAAATGAGACATGAAAATTTTGTGGTATTCCACAACGACTCAGATTCATCTTACATGAACTCTGCGGACAACTTTAGAGGAGCTGAAATAGGTGCTGCTCAAAGAATTGATATTTATTTTGAATCAGCTACTTCAGCTATAGATACTGGCTCTTATGATAGAGTAAGACTAATTGTTGACGCAGCTGATAATGAAGAAAAAGCTTTAGAAGCTATTGCTGGTGCATTACAAGGTAATAAGTCAGGTTTAACTGTTATTGCTGATGATAAAAACAACGTATACTTTGATGATTTTTTTACAGGTGTAGACAGCTTTACTACAGCATCTATGTCAATTAAAGATAAAACAGAAAGTCTTACTGCTAATAGAGATTTAACTACAGCTGACTCTGGTACAACTTTCTTTTTAAATGCTGCTGCTGGATTATCTTCTATTAAACTTCCTTCTGCTGCAAGCGCTGGCGCTGGGTGGAACGCTAAGTTTGTTGTAGCTACAGTTACAACATCTAATAACTATGTTATTACTGAAAACACAGCTGCTGATACAGATAAGATTGTATCACACATGAGTATATTAGAAATAGACGATGGTGACGATGGACTACACAGTGCAGGTCATACTACTATTACATTTGAAGCAACTCCTGCGTTAGGTGATTTCGTTGAAATAACTTGTGATGGTACTAGATTCTTTGCTACTGGATTAGGCGTATCAGATGATTTCGTTGCATTAGCGTAGTGAGATTAACTAGTCACGATCTACGTGATTTACAAATCCTTAAGTATTACAGGCTCGTTCGTAAATGGGCCTGTAAGACTTACGGGTTAACAGACGCTGATCTTGAGTTACTAATTTATTTAGACTGCAAAGGAAGATTTACGCGTCAAGAATTTATCGACGGTACTTATACAATGAGTTGGGACAAAAACCGTTGGGAAAAATTAAGGAGGAATGGTTGGATAGAAGCGTGGCGACACAGAAACAGAACAACCATCAAATACTCTGTATTCAAAACCTCCTTTAAGTGTTCGCACTTAATAAGTAGAATATATAGAATACTCTTAGGTGAAGAAGATATACCTACTTCAGTAAAGAGTGTATTTTTTAATAACAAATCATACACCGATAAGGTAATGAATAAGTCTATCGATGATATGATAAAAGATAATGAACGATGATAGGAAATGTAATTGGTAGTTTATTCAGTAAAGTAGTTAATAATGCAGAAGGAATACTTGATAAAGTTATTACAACAGACAAAGAAAGAGATGAAGCCAAGCTTGCACTCAAGAGCTTATTACTCGAAGCTGAGAAAGAAGCCTTCGCGAAAGAAGTCGAAGACAGAAAGAGCGCTAGAGATATGTACAAAGACGACGCGTTTATTCAAAAAGTACTTGCAACGCTATTTACTGCTGCGTACTTCGGACTAAGTTTTATGATGTTCAAGGTATTTGTAGTTAAAGAAATAAACTTAGGTGAGTTTGAAATTAGTTTCATCTCAACAATATTCGGTGCTATGAGTGCCAAGGTTAATACAGTTGTCGACTTCTTTTTTGGAGGTTCGTCAAAAAAAAATGAACAAATAAACAAAAAATAAAATGGGAATAAACACACAAGGAGTTTCATATAACTTCGGACAATTAGGTAGTGCTTTTGTAACACAAGACGATAATACTGTAACAGCACCAGAAGATATGGCTATTGTAGCTATAACTTTTCTTGGAGATTCTGTAGTTTCTACTTTAGTATCAAAAGATGCTACTAATTTTGTAAATACAGTTAGTGCAGCACATAGCACTGGTACTTATACTAGAACTGTAAACCAAGTTGATGCCACAACAAATAAGATTATATTTGACCAAGAAAATGCTGGAACTGGAAACAATGATGATATAGAAGTAGGAGATCAAGTTTTTGATGGAACTACTGGTGATTTACATGGCACTGTTTCAGTACTAAACCCAGATAGTAATAATACTAAAGAAATACAAATAAGTGCTAGTGTTGCTATTACTAATAATGAAACTTTAGCTTTTGTAAAAATAAATAAAATGGGTCATAGAGGAACTGGTGGCCAAGCTTTAACAGGTGTAACAATTGCTGGTGGAACAACTATCTATGGAAGGTGGGACAGCGTTAAACTTGCTAATGATGATTCAAGTGCAATAGTTTATTTTGGTGAATAATGGCATTAGGTAACGCAAACACAGCGGCGCAAGCTAGAGGTAAAAACAAAGCTGTAAAAATTAGAAGACACAAAGAGATTAAGGCTGCTGATAGATATTTATCATTTACTGGTTCTGCGTTGGCTACAGAGCAAAGAGATGCTTGTAGATTAAGAGATATTAATATAACATATTATCACAATGGTCGTAATCCTATACCAAGAGCAGGTGAAATAATTTATAGAGAAAAAAGAGCAAGAGCAAACAACAGATTTGGACCTGGTTATATACAGTTTCAAGATGATCGTGGTAGAGGTTTTACAATAGAGATAAATGAAAGAGGTGTAGTTGTAGGTCCTATACTTCCTTGTTAATATAATATAATATGGCATATTTAGATAACACAATAGAATATGGTTTTGGACAAATGGGTAGCGGTCATATTAAGGCCGTAGCCAGTGATATAAAACCACCGAAAGATAGAGTTATAGTTGCTATAACAATGCTTGAAAATGTAAAGTTTGATCAGCTAGTTGCTGATACAGCTGGTGCTTCAAATTTTGTTGATGCAGCTGATTCGCTTGGTGATGGTATAGCTTTTTTTGGAACTAATGATCCTCAAACTAGAGCTAATGGTTTAGATAATAGCGATAACAGTATAGAGTCTGTACCCATAGCAAATACAGTTGAGTTTCCAAAAGGATTAACTATATACGGAAGGTGGAATAGAGTTAGTTTGTCAGGTAGTGATTATACTCATGGTGTTATAGTTTATTACGGTAGATAATGCTAGGATTATCAAATGGTTTAATGTACCAAAACTTACTTGGTATAAGTAAACCTACAGACGTTGAGGATTTAATTGGTTGGTGGGATTTTACAGATGCTAGCACAATGTATACAGACGCTGGTTCTACTAATGTTTCTAGTAGCGGTCAGAGAATATACAGAATAGATAATAAAGCTTATACTTTACAAAGCAATACTACTAATGCTATAGGTAAGTATTTAAATACTTTAGAAAGTTTTGAAGGTTTTGGAAATCCTTATGCGCCACTATACCAAACAACAGACTCTGTTACAGCAAAAAGACCGCCAGCAGAATCAAGTAGTAATCCAATATCTTATGCTCATTTTGTTTCACATACTTACACTGATGCACAAGGAAATGATATAGATGCTTATCCTTATATGAGAGCTAGAGGTAATGTTGGTAACGTAAGAGATGATGGTGATTTATATGCTAGGTTAACAGATTCATTTATAGATTTACAAGATTATACTTATTTTACGGTTTTTAGAACTAATAGTTTTGTTCATAGCTCGGAGTCTTTGTTTCATTTTCAAGGTCATGATCCTAGTCTTCCCAGTAGCTTTAATGATATAGTGTTTGGTAGAAGAATATGGACTAGAGCTAATGTTAGTTATAGTACTATAGAAACTAACGGTGGTAATTCTACTGATAGTGTAGAGCACGTAGTTAGTGTTAGTACTAGTTTAGGACCTAGTCAAAGTGAAAGAAGATGGAGACCTATGGACCCAGCTGTTGATACTACTAATCCAATATCAAATAATGATAAGTTTCAGTTTTGGACAGTATCTGTAGGTAGTAATAGTGCAACACCAATAAATATTGGTGTTGATACGCTTTTTCAAAGAGACGGTAGGATGTATAGAAACGCTGATGATTCAAAAGGTATAGATGCTGCAGCTTATATTAACGTATCTAACACATTAGATGATAACAACTCTGATGCTAGCGCTAGTGAGCAAGGTGTAAACAAACTTAATTTAGGTGTAGGTAAAAGCGATGATAGCTCTATAAGAACAAAACCTTTAACTTTTGCAGTAGGTATTTTAGATACCCTTAGTCCGTCAGGTCAAGGTACGTATCAAACTTTAGTTGAAAATTACCAAGACGCTTTTAGATCTCTAAGAGACTGTAAGGTTTATGAAATAATATTTTTTAATAGGAAACTTAATAACGAGGAAATAGAAGGGGTTGAAAATTATCTCGTTAATAAATATGGAGACCCCACAACATTATAATAATTAAATAAAATTAAATACAATGGCAAAAAAAGATAAAGTTGTAGAACTTAAAACTAAAGCAGAAAAAATATCTGATGAACATTTAAAAGAACTTCAAAGTATAATAAACAATATTAATATGTGTCAAATTAATATTGGTAAATTAGAAGCTCAAAAACATAAGTTAATACATGATTTAGTTCATCATGAAAAAAATGTTTTAAATTTTCAAGATACTTTGAAAAAAGAATACGGAACATATGATGTTAATATTAGTGATGGTAAAATAAATTGGCCTAAAGATGAAAAATAATATCATAAGAAAAATTACTATAGGTAAAGATTACAAAACAGATTCAATGCACTATGCTGTAGATCAAGAAGTTTATGGCGGACATAAGATTTGTGATATAATAGAAGAAGAAGATAAATACTGTATTTATATTAGAAAAGAAAAAGTTGTCATACCTTGGAAAGACTTTAATAAAAATATGGCTATATCAGTTGAATATAACTTAGAGTATTAATGAATGCTTATAAAGATTTTATTGTGGCTCCTATTGGCGAGCGTTATAATAATGTTAAGCGAGTCGAAGACAAAGAGTTGATATTAAATACTGAAATATTTAATCATCAATATATCAATAGAAAAGCAAAAGTAATTGCTACTCCACTATTATTTAAATCACCTGTTAATGTTGGTGATGAAGTAATAGTACATCATAATATATTTAGAAGATGGACAGATGTAAAAGGTAGAGAGCGTAATAGCAGATCGTATTGGAAAGAAAATAAATATATAATATCACAAGATCAAATATATTTGTACAATAACAAAGCTATGCCAGGTTATAGTTTTGTTCAACCTATAAAATCAAATAACAAGTTATCTATAGACACAGAACAACCTTTAATAGGTGTAATAAAATATACTGATGGTACTTTTGATATAAATACTTTAGTTGGATTTACACCTAACAGTGAGTATGAGTTTGTTATAAACGGTAAAAGATTATATAGAGTTTTAAATAAATTTATTACAATTAAATATGAATATAAAGGAAACGAAGAAGAGTATAATCCAAGCTGGGCAAAAAGCAGTTGAAGAACTTATTAAAGTTGCTAAGGAACCTATTGTTGATAGCGATGACGATATATCAGCTGATAGATTAAAAAACGCAGCAGCTACAAAAAAGCTAGCTATATTCGATGCGTTTGAAATACTAAACCGTATAAACGAAGAAGAGAATATACTTGAAGGTAAAGTTGAAGAAAAAAAAGAAACTACATTTAAAGGTTTTGCAGAAGGTAGATCAAAATGAAATACGAACAAAGCTTATATAAAATAATAGAACCTATAAAGTTAAATACTTTAAAAAGATTAAACAAATCTAAAAAGTGGGAGTATGGTTACAACAAAGAAAACGATGTTGTTGTAATATCAAAGACCGGTGTAATAGGTGATGTTATAGAAATACAAGGTTTAAAAATAGCTTTACCTAAACAACCTAAAGAAATATATTCTTGCAGTAATATAAAGTCAGAGCAAAAGTGGAAACGTTTTCCAGACAAACCTGAGTTTAAAAAAATTAAAACAGTTTTTGACTGGCAAGATTATTCTATTGATTTTAAAGAGGAACACTACGGTTATATAGACGAAGAGTTTAGAAGAAGAGAAGAAGGTTTTTGGTTTATGAATAAAGGTGAGCCAACATACATAACAGGTACACACTATATGTATTTACAATGGAGTAAAATAGATGTAGGCGCACCTGATTATAGAGAAGCAAATAGATTATTCTATATATTTTGGGAAGCTTGCAAAGCTGATAGCAGATGTTACGGTATGTGTTATTTAAAAAATAGACGATCAGGTTTTTCGTTTATGAGCTCTGCTGAAACAGTTAATTTAGCAACACTTGCAAGTGATAGTAGATTTGGTATATTATCTAAAACAGGTGCTGATGCAAAGAAAATGTTTACAGATAAAGTTGTACCAATAAGTTTAAATTACCCTTTCTTTTTTAAACCTATACAAGATGGTATGGACAGACCAAAGTCAGAGTTAGCATATAGAGTGCCAGCTAAAAAGTTTACACGTAAAAAAATACGTGAGCGTGAAGAGATGGATGATGTGCAGGGACTTGATACAACTATAGACTGGAAGAATACAGGTGATAATAGTTACGACGGTGAAAAGTTAAACTTACTAGTTCATGATGAAAGTGGTAAATGGGAAAGACCTGATAATATAAAAAATAACTGGAGAGTTACAAAAACTTGTTTACGTTTAGGTAGTAGAGTTGTTGGTAAATGTATGATGGGTAGTACTAGTAATTCATTAGAAAAAGGAGGTGATAACTTTAAAAACTTATACAATGATTCAGATGTTACCAAGCGCAATAGAAATGGACAGACTAAGTCGGGATTATATTCTTTGTTTATTCCTATGGAATGGAATTACGAAGGATTCATTGATGAATTCGGACGACCTGTATTCACTGATCCTGAGCAACGAACATTTGATCCACACGGAATAGAAATAGATCAAGGTGTTATAAATCATTGGGAAAACGAAGCTGAAGGTTTACGTGACGATCAAGATGCTTTAAATGAATTTTATCGTCAGTTTCCTAGAACTGAAGAGCATGCGTTTAGAGATGAAACAAAAAATAGTTTATTTAATCTTATAAAAATATACGAGCAAATAGATTATAATGAAGGTAATAGAAACTCTTCTGTAATTACAAATGGAAACTTTCAATGGGTTAATGGTGTAAAAGATACTCAAGTAACTTTTAATCCAGATCCTAATGGTAGATTCAATGTGAGTTGGGTGCCAGGAGTTAAATTACAAAACAATGTTATAATTAAAAACGGAGTTAAACATCCAGGTAATGAACACATTGGTGCGTTTGGTTGTGACTCTTACGATATATCCGGAACAGTAGATAACAAAGGTTCGAAAGGAGCACTGCATGGTTTAACTAAGTTTTCAATGGAAGATGCACCAGCTAACACGTTCTTTTTAGAATATATAGCAAGACCACAAACAGCTGAGATATTTTTTGAAGATGTTTTAATGGCATTAGTATTTTATGGTATGCCACTACTTGCAGAGAATAATAAACCAAGATTATTGTATTACTTACGTAGAAGAGGTTATAGAGGTTTTAGCATGAACAGGCCTGATAAGATATGGAATAAATTATCAGTTACAGAAAAAGAAGTAGGTGGTATGCCAAACTCAAGTGAAGATATAAAACAGGCTCATGCAGCTGCAATTGAAATGTATATCAACGATCATGTTGGTTTATTACAAGACGGTACTTATGGTACTATGTATTTTAACGAAACATTAAGCGATTGGTCAAAGTTTGATATAAATAGAAGAACAAAACACGATGCATCAATAAGTTCTGGTTTAGCCGTAATGGCTTGTAACAGACACTTGTATCGACCAAACCCAAAACAAAAAAGAAAACCAGTAAACTTAAATATATCTAAATTTAATAACAAAGGAGTTACATCAAAGATAATTAAAAATATATGAGATCAGAACATTCTATAAATTTTCCATCACAAGCTGTAAGTGATTTAGAAAAAATAAGTGAAGATTACGGTTTAAAAGTTGCAAGAGCTATAAGACACGAGTGGTTTTCTGGAGTCACATCTAAATATAATACGCATAAAAATAATTTTCATAATTTAAGATTATATGCTAGAGGTGAACAATCAGTTCAAAAATATAAAAACGAATTATCTATTAATGGTGATTTATCTTATTTAAATTTAGACTGGAAGCCAGTACCTATTATTCCTAAGTTTGTTGATATTGTTGTTAACGGTATGGCACAAAGAAATTTTGAAATAAATTGTTATTCTCAAGATGAGTTTGGCGTTAGCAAAAGAACTGAATACATGGAATCTATGCTTCGTGATATGCGTAGTAAAAACTTTAATGAAATAGCTCAACAGTCTTTTGGTATAGATTTGTATGAAAACGAAAAAGATAATTTACCTGATACAGAAGAAGAGCTAGCTTTACACATGCAGTTAAATTATAAACAAGCTGTAGAATTAGCGGAAGAACAAGCTCTTAGCGTATTAATGCAAAATAGTAACTATGATTTCTTATACTGAATCACCTTATTTTGATGATATATATTATATTGGTGAAGTAAAAGAATTACCTATAAATGAATTAGTGAAAGAGTTTCCTGATTTAACAGAGTCCGAAATAAAAAGTTTATCTGATAACTACTCATATCCTTTAGATTACGTAAACCATAGAGATAAAAACAAAGTTCAAGTTTTATATTTTAATTATAAAACTCACATGAACGATGTTTATAAATTAAAGACTCTTGGTAGTGGTGGTGAAAAAGTTATAGAAAAAGATGACACATTTAATCCACCTGTCAAAAATATGGATGGTGATTTTAGTAAACTTGAAAGAGTTGTTGAAGTTTTGTATGAAGGTGTTTACGTAATAGGTGCAGATAAAATACTTACTTGGAGAATGTGTCCAAATATGATGCGTACAGACTCTGAGTTTGGTAAAGTTAAAATGAACTATCAATTAGTTGCACCTCGTATGTACGAAGGTAGAATAGAATCTATTGTTAGTAGAATAACCAGCTTTGCTGATATGATACAGCTAACACATTTAAAGCTACAACAAGTCATGGCACGTATGGTACCAGATGGTGTTTACTTAGATGTTGATGGTTTAGCAGAAGTTGATCTTGGTAATGGAACAAATTATAATCCACAAGAAGCTTTAAACATGTTTTTTCAAACTGGTAGCGTTGTAGGTAGAAGCTTTACGCAAGATGGTGATATGAACCCTGGTAAAGTACCAATACAGCAAATAAATAACGGAGTTAATAGTGAATGAAGCAAGAGATGCTAGTACTCCAGATCGTAATGCTTTAGTTGGTGTACAAAAGTTAGCGGCTGCTAACTCAAATACGGCAACTAGACATATATTACAGTCTATGATGTTTATAACAGCTGAAGTAGCAGAGTGTTTATCACTGCGTATAGCAGATATAATAGAATACTCTCCAACTAAAGACGCTTTTATAAGAGCACTTGGAGCTCATAATGTAGCTACCTTAGATGAAATGAAAAACCTACATTTGTATGACTTTGGTATATTTATAGAGTTAATGCCAGACGAAGAAGAAAAAGCTATACTTGAAAATAATATACAAGCAGCGTTATCTCAACAGTCAATAGATTTAGACGACGCTATTGATCTTCGTAATGTAAGAAATATAAAGCTTGCTAATCAAATGCTAAAAATAAAACGAAGATCTAAAATGCAAAGAGATCAAGCTATGCAGCAGCAAAACATACAAGCTCAAGCTCAAGCTAATGCGCAAGCTCAGCAAGTTGCTGCTCAAGCAGAAGCTCAAAAAAATCAAGCAAAAGCTCAAGCTGAAATGCAATTAGAGCAAGAAAAAAATAGATTACAAACAATGTATTTACAGCAAGAAGCTAATGTTAAAAAAG
>LUMC01000173.1_pt1 | contig 14071 bp, 20 predicted proteins | sample 729671 | NCBI WGS metagenome assembly LUMC01 (sample SAMN03860273, study PRJNA289734) | marine metagenome | biome: seawater column; feature: ocean; material: water; isolation source: Red Sea water column Station 91 - depth 10m | place: Saudi Arabia: Red Sea | collected 2011-10-15 | depth 10 m | reverse complement strand
GAGTGGGATCCATTCAGGATGCCATAGACAGAAGTGTGCCAGCGGTGCAGGCCATGGAGACAGCACTTGAGATGGCTCAGGATCAGGGCAACGATGAACTTGCAGACATGATAAAAAGTGACCTGTCAGCAGTCAAGGTTAGATTGAGTTCTGGCAAGGACTTAAATTTTGTCAAGGACATGCAGGACAAATACAGCAAGTTTGTTAAAACGGAAGGCTTGGCATACGAGTCAAGACTTGCTATAATGCTTAATCAACAACTTAAATAAGGCTACAACAAATATAAATAACTCATATGAGCACGAAAAAATCAGCAGATACAAGTTTTGCGGCCCTAGTCAAGCGTTTGAATGCAATGAGCAACATGACGCCAGAACAGGAACGTGCAGAACTCATGGAAGCGGCAAACAAGGCACCTAAAGTGTTGGATGACAAAGAAATTTCGTTGGCAGATATTGCCAGACTAGCAGGAATAAAAGAGTATGTGGAACCTGCACCGGTTTCAGAGAAAGCAGAGAAATTGGTAGAATCAATAGTTGCTGAGCCTAAACAAGAATCTGTGATTACAAAAGCCATCAAAGAATCGGACGCAGATGATTCAATATCTGCATCAATCAAAAAAGCAGTTACAGAAGAGTCAAAAAGACTAGATAAGATTGCAGAATTAGAAACACAGCTAGCGGAATTAAAGGCACAAGAAAAAGAAGATGCTACAATGGACGACAAAGCGTTTAGAGAAGCATTTACTAAAGAAATAACTGAATATGTCAAAAAAGCAGAAGCACAAGATTTAGTAGAATTATACAACAAGTTCTCTGACAACGAAGTCGAAATGAATGAAAATAATTTCACAATCAAAACACCAGACACTGCTGAGATCATAGCAGATGCAGAGAAGGCCGAAGAACCAGAAGAAGAAGTTTTAGCAGATGATTCTCAGGAAAAAGCAGAAGAAAAAGAAGAAGAAGACGAAAAAGAAGAAAAAGAAGAAGAAGAAGACGACACAGCAGGCGAAGTGCCAATGTTAGATAAAGACTTTGACGAAGGCGAAGATGTTGAACTCGAAGCACCCGCAGAAGACAAATTCACCAACGACCTAGACAAAAAATAATCAAAAAAATTAAATAAGTGTATGCAGTTACACTTGACGGATAGTAAATTCAATCCAAATCCATATTGGAGTGAGCCACTGAAAAATATTTTTGCGTGTCCTCCCAAAGACACAGTGGACCTGTTTGACCAAAATGGCTACGATCTAACCAAACTGGAACAACTATATGCTGTGGCCAATGGCGAAAATACCACAAAACACAGAGATGCTGAACACATCACCCTCAGGCAGACATGGTTCGAGGACGATTCACCAGAATCTGGTCCACACATCAATCACTCAGTGATGTTCGAAAGGAAAGGATACAGCGGAGAAGCACTTGCTCAATTGAAATCTTGGACTGAATACAGGCCACACTTCCATAAACTGGTGGCCATGAAACCCAAGTGGGGGCTGGACTTCAGCATAGATTACTGTGACAGGGAAGGCAATGTGTTTGAACTGCTACACTGGGAGTATGATGGCTTTGAATATGATGAGATAGCGGACAAGAAAGAGAGGATGGAAGGTTTTTTACTAAATCAGGACTGGGATGACCGTGCAAGAACGATGCTGGAACGCAAGGATGAATGGCATAAACTGGGCTTTTTTGAACAGAGCGAGTGGAAAACAAAGTTCTTTGGCATAGACAAAGAACGTTTCAAGATGGTGCTGTGGAAATAAATACAGCAAATGAGCTCAATACCCTACAACTACGGCAAATACATAGACGACGTCACTAAAATGACACAGAGAGGTGCCATCAGTTCAGGTGAGCAACAAGCATCACCCAGTTCAGCTGGTAGCAGGGGACTGGCAAAAACAATGCAATTCACAAACAATCCAACACAGATGAAGATGGGCAACTCACCGATAGCAGAATCAATGGTAGAAATCAGAAACATACTGAACAGGATTGACGGTATCAACGCACCGGTGCAGGAAGATGACGGCGAGCAGGCACTGGCAAATGACCTAGCACTTTTCTTTGCAAAGAGGTCCAAAGAACTATTGCAGTCTATGGAAAGACCTGACAAAAATGATCAAGAATATGAAGAGTTTGTTGACATAGCACAGGCATTCAAGAAAGGCATACAAGCAGGATTAGATGAGGTCAATATGTCTGATTTTGAATTCAGTAACAACCCATTTGGAGATTTTGGCAGAGGCATAGATGACGGACCAGACGAGGAACTAGTAGACATCTTAAATCAACACGGATATCAACCAGGACCCGACGGTGCCAATGACAAAGCAACTATTGTAAAACAAAAAGAAGAATCAGTTTCTGAAGACGATGGAGATGAAATAGCAATCGCGGCAATGAAACTTGCCAAAGACGAAAACCGTAAAGAAGGTTTTGATTATCCACAAGGTGGCAAGTATGGCTACAAAGCAGAACGTGGATCAGGCACAGGTGCAATGGGCACAATGCAAGTCAATGTAACAATTCATGACAGAGAAACTGATGAAACCATGTACATCAAGGACATGAATTACTTAGAATTAGAAAAAGGTGACGAACAAGAAACACTTGCAATGATTTGGGATGAAAACAGAGACCTAATTCAAAAGGAAGACTCGGACTCGGACGAACTCAGCAGGCTTAAAGAACTGTCAGGCATCCAAGAAGACGCAGAACTCACTGACGAACAGGAAAAAGGCCTCGAAGCGATCGCAAAGAAGTACAAAGACCGTGAGGGCGGAAATGGTGACGAACTTGCACGTGGACACATTAAAGCACTCACATCATCAGGCATCACAACAGATGGTTTTGATGTAGAAGAAATGGAAGCCTATGCAAAGAAGATAGGCAAGGACTGGCCAGAGTGGGAAGATGAAATTGATGACTTCTTGAAACAAGCACCAATCACAAGCGGAATGATGGACGACATGAATAAAGTGTTGGGACCAGACTGGGAGCAAAATGAAAAACTTTCTGCCGCGGCGGCAGATGTGTTAGACAAAAGTGCCGGATTTGTACCAATGCCAGAAGCAGACGAGTTTGACATCGAAGAGGACGAGGACTTCGAAGAAGTGCTTGGTCCATTAGGTTTCCCAGAAGACGAACTTTGGGAAGCAGAATACAGGGGTAGAAAAGTTCCCCTCAACAAACCAATGAGAGGTGATGTTAAGAAATTTAAGGTTTATGTGAAAGATCCAAAAACAGGCAACGTCAAGAAAGTCAACTTCGGACACGGTGGTACAAGTGCTAAAAGAAAAACAATGAGAATCAGAAAGTCCAACCCTAAGGCAAGAAAAAGTTTCAGGGCACGTCACAACTGTGCCAACCCAGGACCAAAAACCAAAGCAAGATACTGGAGTTGTAGGAAGTGGTAATATGAAAATAAACGAAGTAGTGGGAATAACATTAGAAGAATTTGAGAAACTAGCAGAGAAGAAAGATGCCTGCTATCACAAAGTGAGATCAAGATACAAAGTTTGGCCTTCGGCTTACGCCTCTGGTGCTCTAGTTCAGTGTCGTAAAAAAGGCGCGGCTAATTGGGGCAACAAGAGTAAGAAGAAATGAAAATAAACGAGCTGAACGAATCACCAGACAGAGAATATGTAAATCTTCCAAAAGAAGACATTGAAAGATTACGGCAAAAATTTCTTCCAGATTGGGAATACAAAGACAATAGCCTACAGAAAAGATACAAATTTGAAGACTATTTTGAAGTAATTGAATTCTTAATCAACACCATAAAGCCACAGGAAAAATTGGACCATCATGCAGACCTTGGAGTGTTTTACGATGAGGTTCTTGTCAAAGTTTATACTCACAGGACAAACGATGTCACAGACTATGATTTCATGGTTGCTGTGCAGATGGACATGGTTGCAAAAATGAAACATGGTGCTATAAATCCAAATTATGACCTAAATGCATTGGTAGACGAAGGCACAAGATGCTGGAAAGGATACGTAAAGAAAGGCATGAAGACGATGTTCGGTAAAAGGGTGCCCAACTGTGTCAAGAGAGAACACGTAGATTTCTGTGTCAACTGTGGTGGCATAATGCTACATGAATCCTTAGATGAGAATTTAAAGAAATGGTTCAAACAAAAATGGGTCAGGATGGGACCAAAAGGTAAAATCAGAGGTGCATGTGGAGGCAGAAGCAAACCTAAATGCCTACCTTTGGCAAAAGCAAGGGCTCTGGGCAAAAAAGGCAGGGCGAGTGCGGCAAGAAGAAAGAGAAGAAAAGATCCAAATCCCGACAGACGTGGTAAAGCAATTAACGTAAACACCAAGAAGAAAAAAGCCAAAAAATAATTTGCATTCAACACAAATCTGTTATATACTGTTGACAACAACAGGAGAAACAAATGGCAGTTAGAAACTTCAATGACGCAGAAAAACAAAAACTAATACAAATCATTTCGCAGGGGTCACAGGTACTAGGCGAGGTAGAGGATCTTAGGTCAGGTCTAAAAGACACCGTAAAAGCAATAGCAGAAGAACTGGAACTCAAACCAGCACTGATCAACAAGGCGATATCTGTTGCTCACAGAGGCAACTACCAAAACATCGCTGATGACATGGACACACTAGAAAGCATACTGAACTCAGCCGGTAAACTTTAATGTTGAAATTGCTCAAAGAGTTTTGGGTAAACAGTTACAATTCAGATCCAACAGCATTTTACTTTGAAGTCGTATCGGTAGCATTTACCATAGTTGGAAGTTGTGTGTTGACATTTACTTCTCCAAATCCTATAATGACAGTTGTATTTCCGATATACTGGGTGGGATCAAGCACTATGTTGTACGCAGGTATAAGACGTAGGCAGATATGGTTAAGCACATTGACGGCATGGTTTACAACAATGAACACGATAGGTTTATATAAAGTATTCATAGCATGAGTTACATTGACGCACTTTACAAGAAAGACGAAGACAAGATATACGTTGTAGAACGTGATCCAAAGAAGGGTCGGGTATTCGTGGAGTACGACGCAAGGTATGTGTTCTACTATCCGGACGCCAGAGGCAAACACAGAAGCATGACTGGTGAACCATTGCAGAGAGTGATATGCCAGACAAACAAAGAATTCATTAAGGAGCAGAGGATCAGATCCAACAAGCAACTTTATGAACATGATATCAATCCGGTATTCAGATGCTTGGAGGAGAACTACCTAGGTAAGGAGACTCCAAAACTGAATGTGATGTTCTTTGATATCGAGGTGGACTTTGATCCTGAAAAGGGTTATGCCACAACAGATGATCCGTTCATGCCCATAACTGCCATTAGTTGTTATATGAGTTGGACGGATCAACTGGTCACACTTGCATTGCCACCCGACACGATCAGTATGCAGGAGGCCAAGATGATGACCGAAAGATTCCCAAACACAATGCTTTTTGAGAATGAAAAAGACATGCTAGATGCATTTTTACAACTTGTGGAAGACGCAGACATACTGTCGGGTTGGAACTCCGAGGGTTATGATATACCTTACACTGTGGGAAGAATACAAAAAACATTGAGTGGTGATGACACCAGGAGGCTTTGTTTCTGGGGAGAAAAGCCAAAGAGAAGAGTGTTTGAAAAGTACGGCAGAGAGCAGTTGAGTTTCGATCTAGTAGGACGTGTACACTTGGATCTACTAGAACTATACAGGAAGTACACATACGAAGAAAGACACAGTTTCAGACTAGACGCCATAGGTGAGCACGAACTAGGTGAGAAGAAAACAATTTACGAGGGCTCACTTGATAATCTATACAAGAATGATTTTGGACTTTTCATAGAATACAACAGACAGGACTGCCACTTGTTGGCAAAATTAGAGAAGAAGTTGAAATTCATAGAACTTGCCAATGAGATAGCACACCAAAACACTGTATTGCTACAAACAACCATGGGTGCTGTTGCTGTGACCGAACAAGCCATTGTCAACGAAGCACACAGGCGTGGAATGCAAGTAGCAGGTAGGAAATACAAGAAAGAGGGAGAAGAGAACCAACCGGCGGCAGGCGCATACGTGGCTACTCCACAAAAAGGATTACAGGACTGGATTGGTTCGATCGACATAAACTCTCTGTATCCTAGTGTGATTAGAGCATTGAACATGGGACCTGAGACGATAGTTGGACAGATAAGGCCAGTAATTACGTCGGCAGAAATAAACAGGGCCAAACACGCCAAGAAATCATTTGCGGCGGCATGGGACAGCCAGTTCGGCAGTTGGGAGTACCAAGCGGTCATGAACCAAGAGAAAGGCACAGAGATTGTTGTGGACTGGGAAGACAAGACCAGTGTGCGTATGAGTGCGGCGCAACTGTATGACATAGTATTCGACGGCAACAACAAATGGATGTTGAGTGCCAATGGAACTATATTCACATACGAGTATGAAGCTATCATTCCAGGTTTATTGAAACGTTGGTATGCCGAGAGACAAGAGATGCAACAGAAGATGCGGGATTGTGGAGACAACGAAATCGAAAGAGAATACTGGGACAAAAGACAACTTGTTAAAAAAATTAATTTGAACAGTCTGTATGGCGCAATATTGAACCCAGGTTGTAGGTTCTTTGACATCAGAATTGGACAATCGGTCACACTGACCGGCAGGTGTATAACAAAACACATGGCCAGCAAGGTCAATGAGATTGTTGCAGGCAAGTATGATCACAAGGGAGAAAGCATTGTTTACGGAGATACAGACTCTGTTTACTTCACCGCACACAAAACATTAAAAAAAGAAATACAAGAAGGCACTATACCATGGACAAAAGATTCAGTGGTGGCACTGTACGATAAAATTTCAGACGAAGTAAACACTTCATTCAAAGCATTCATGACACGGGCGTTCCACACACCAAGCACAAGAGGTGAAGTGATAGCGGCAGGAAGAGAACTTGTTGCCTCTAAAGGACTTTTCATCACAAAGAAGAGATATGCTGTGCTTTACTATGACAAAGAAGGAGAACGTACAGATGTAGAAGGCAAAGAAGGAAAAATGAAAGCAATGGGCCTCGATCTTAAACGTTCAGACACTCCGGTTTTTGTGCAGGACTTCTTAAGTGAAATACTCTACATGGTGTTGCAAGGCAAAGATGAAAAGGATGTTCTTGACAGAATCAGTGAATTTAGAGCCGAATTCAAGTCTAGACCGGGTTGGGAGAAAGGTTCACCGAAGAGAGCAAACAACATGACCAAATATACCGAAGCAGAAGAAAAACAAGGAAGGGCAAACATGCCTGGACATGTCAGAGCAAGTATGAACTGGAACAAGTGCCGAGACATGTACGGCGACAAATACAGTCTGCCTATTACAGATGGTGCAAAAGTCATTGTGTGTAAACTGAAAAACAATCCACTAGGGTACACTAGTATCGCATATCCAGTTGATGAAATGCGTATACCGGAATGGTTCAAAGAGTTGCCGTTTGATGGTGATGCCATGGAGGCTACAATCCTAGATCAAAAAATAGATAATCTAATCGGGGTGCTGGGGTGGGACGTTCAAAGCACGGAGACCACAAACACATTCAATAAGCTGTTTGAATTTTAAATAAGTTTATGTTGAGCATAGAAGAAATCAAACTACTAATCGAGAAACTCGAACGGGTCAATGAAAAAGATCTAAAAAAACTTATAAATGAAAATCTAAAGATATTAAAAGACATAGAGGTGGCCGTGGATGCCAACAACAACGAAGTGATAGACAGAATGTCCAAAACCCCACAATGGTTTGAACGAGACCTCGAACAAAAAAGGAAACACCCTGTGGTTGATCCTTGGTTATTTGACATGATAAAACTTAAAATATCTCAATTTGCAAAATCTCACACATACCACTGCTTAGAAATTGGACCAGGAACCGGAATGTTCTCCAAAGAGTTCAGAGCTTGGAGAAAGAATTATTTTTTAGACATCAATCCCGCAATTGAAAACAAAATTAGGCGTAGATTTAAACCTGGAGAACAGAAAAACCGACTTTTCTATCTGACACGTGAGACAAATTGTCAAAACATACCACAAGGGAGTTGCAATTTTGTGTTTAGCTGGGACACATTTGTGTTTTTTACAAAGGCACACATACAACAATACTTGCATGATATAAAAAGGGTGCTTATACCAGGGGGTTACTGTTTCATACAGTATGCAGATTGTCATTACAATGTTGATTTGAAAGAAGCCAAACGCGGTTATTGGAGTTTTAACACCAGAACCTCAATGGAAAAGATTATAACCGAAGAAGGTTATGATGTAATTGAAATGGGACAGTTCCGTCCCGGAGCCAATTACGCGATATTCCAAAAACCTGGTAAACAAAATCCAACAGTGTATAAGTTTTCCGAAATAACACTAGACTAAGATCTAAATATCCTATACAATTAGACATTATGATAGACATCTTAAAAGACATCGTTAAGCACACGCATGGACTGGGATTTTTGGATCTTGTCAAGATTACTGGCGACAGTAATGAAACTGCTATTGATTCAATGGCGGAAGACAGATCAGTAATCTTGCAAGGGTCTTTTCACAAACCACAAGCGGAAATGTCTGGTACGTTTGGTATGCCTCAGATGGGCAAGTTAGATATCCATCTTAAGTGTCCCGAGTACAAAGACAAGGCAAAGATAACTGTGTTGTCCGGTGAGCGGAACGGAACAACAGTTCCAACAGGAATCCACTTCGAGAATGAAAAGGGTGACTTCAAGAACGATTACAGATTTATGAATGCTGAGATTATAAACGAGAAACTTAAGACTGTAAAATTCAAAGGTGTTAAGTGGGACGTTGAGATCGAGCCAAGTGTGGCAAGTGTTCAAAGATTCAACTTCCAGGCAACAGCAAACACAGAACACAATTCATTCGTTGTAAGAACTGATAATGGGAACCTGATATTCACATTTGGTGATCAAGCATCGCATGGTGGAGAGTTTACGTTTGCAACCGACGTTAAGGGCACTCTTAACAAAGGTTGGAGTTGGCCTGTAGGACAAGTATTACAGATCTTGAAACTATCTGATTCGGCAAAAGTTATGTTGCACTTCTCAAACGAGGGTGCCATGATGGTTTCCGTTGATTCAGGACTAGGCAAGTATCAATACATTATACCAGCACAGGCGCAATAATGACTGGACAGAGTAGTAAGCAGGAACACTTAGGAGAGTTAAGTAGAGACTTTGCAGTATTCCTGCCTGCTATTTCAAATTTTTACAACACATTCATCAGCAAACAGAGAGTTACAGAAGGCAAACACATAGCCGAAGAGAGAATTCCCAACACATTCGAACACGGAGTGGAGTCGTTAAACTTCATTAATCCAGAAAAAGGTATGTTTACATATCCCACTGCACTGTACTCGGCAGGACACGCCTGCTTGGATATGGACAAAGTGAATGACAGAGACCATATGTTTGTCAACAGAGATAGGAAGTTCACTACAATCGTTGGAGACTCCGGTGGATACCAGATAGGTAAGGGTGTGATCAAATTTGATTGGAAAGACTTTGAAGGAAACAAAGCTAACAAAGTGAGATCAGATATTTTAAATTGGCTAGAACTGACAAGCGACTGGGCAATGACACTTGACGTACCCACTTGGGCGGCGGATGATCTAAACAGTCCAAAGACAGGATTGAAAAGTTTCCAGGACACACTCGACGGAACAATATACAACAACAAGTTCTTCCAAAAGAACAGACTAGGACAGACAAAATTACTTAACGTGTTGCAGGGCGACGATTGGAACACAGCACAAATATGGTATGATGCAGTGAAAGATTTCGAGTTCGAAGGTTGGGCAATGGGTGGCATCAACATGTGTGATATGGAAGTAATGCTGAAACGTCTTATCATAATGAGAGATGAGAAGAAACTGGACGGCAAAGACTGGATGCACGTACTAGGAACGTCACAGATGGATTGGGCATGTTATCTCACACAGGTACAAAGGCAAGTTAGAAAACATATCAATCCAAACTTCACAATAAGTTTTGACAGTGCATCAGCATTCTTATCAACTGCAAACGGACTTGTTTATACACACAACTCTTTTGCTCCTGATAGATTCTCTTTTGTTATGGACAAGGCTCCGGATGACAAAAGTTTGAAAGGTTCTAACATACAATTTCCATTTGACAGTGGTGTTGGACGTAAATTGAAAATGAAAGACGTGTGTTGGTATGGCGAGAAGGATCTAAACAAAAATGGTAAGATTGGTGCTACAAGTTGGGACAGTTTCAGTTATGTATTGATGATGGCACACAACGTATATAATCAAATCAGAGCCATACAGATAGCAAATGATTTGAATGACATAGAATCAATCAAATACAGACCAGAAGTTAAACACTGGCGTAAAACAAAAGCGTCAGATAAAACAGATGAGCCAAGCATATACGTTCCTAGAAACATATTGTATTTCAACACACTAGTTGAAGAAGTGTTCACAAGTGAGAAACCTATGGAAGTAATAAGCAACGCATCAAGCTATTTGGCAGACATCAGAGGTAATAGATGGGCGAGAGCAACGGGCGGTGGTAAAGGCACAAACAATTTTAGTTCGTTATTTGAATAGGAGGAAATATGGCAACTGGTAACTTTAAGAAAAATAAAAGACTCAAAAAGTTAGTGGATCATCATGCTTACCTAAATAAGAAGGTAGCAGAACTTACCATTGACAGGAGAAAAGATAGAAGTGATGAGAGCAAACAGATACTAATGCGTTTAAAAAAAACCAAATTGGCAATGAAAGATGCAATCGCTAAAGCAAAAACAAAACTTGGTTTGACAAACGAATAATTTATAGTATAATACACACATGAACAGAGATTACAAAACAGGCAAAAGTGATAGTGTAGGTGTATTTTCAGGATTGGAAATAGAACACACACCGGCATTGGGTAAACAAACACTTTTTTTGGCACGTAATGATCTGTATTTTGATCAAATTGTACGACTAGCAGAGAAAGTCAAAGCAGAAGCAATCTATTTTGGTGCAAACAGATCTTTCATGCACAATATTGCTAACACGCCACATCTTATCAGAAGATTGATGAGAAAAGGTTATTGGTGCACAATAGACTATCAATACAGTGTACACTCAGCGGTCAAAGAAAATTTCAAGGATATATGGAACGAAGAAAAGTTTATTCCATTGTGCTCTGTAATTTTTCCTAATTCAGAAGAGGATGACAACCTCTGTGTCAAGGTCGATGATGTTGATTTCAATAAAACAAATCCAGGCGTGTGGACAATGAGCATGAACCATTTTAAACAGTCATCAGGATTTACATCTTGGAAAGAATACACACAAGACGAACCAATAGAGGAGAAACAATGGGCAACGTAATAGATGACATGTATAATGTTCCAGATGTTGAGTCTAAAAGAGTTCAAGCACTACAAGAACAAGCGGCAAAAGGATCAAAAATGATATGGGTAACATTTAGGAAAGAGGGTATTCACAAATATCCAGCGGCACTTGATGATCCTAAACTAGCAACAGGCGATAGGATGGATGTATCATTCCTGGGATATCCACACAGACACATATTTCATTTTAAAGTTGCGATTGAAGTTTTCCACGATGACAGGGATATAGAATTCATACAATTCAAAAGATGGATTGAAGACATGTACAGCGAAGGTACACTGAAACTAGATTATAAATCATGTGAGATGATGTCAGATGATTTGTACATACAGATAACAAAAAGATACCCGGGCAGAAAGATCGAGATAGATGTTTCTGAGGACGGTGAGAATGGATCACACGCAGTATATGAAAGAGTTTAAAATCAAACAAAAAAGAGCAACAACAAGAATGGGCCACTTGCCTATCGAAGGCGGAGGACTTAATGCTGGTTATGATACTGTTGATGCAATAGCAAACATATGCACCACAGCCGGTAACCTCGGCTTGATGTATGGCAAAGACTTCATTTGGTCAAACACCGATTATGATGATGACTTTGACGAATGTGTTACCCTGTTGGTGAAAGACGAGAAATACAAAACTCTGTTTCACCTTGCCCTACAGAATACACACAGAATTAAACACACTAACCAGGGCGAAATTAAACTTACCAAGGAGAGAAAATGAAAAGAGATCTAATGATTCCAAAAGTTACTTTTAGAGTTAGAACAGGAGACGAAGTAGAAACAGATGGCGGTTGTGCTATCGGCGGGCAATGGTTGAACAAAACCACAGAAGATTTTTTCAAAGGAAAAAGGGTAGTGTTGTTCAGTTTGCCAGGAGCATTTACTCCTACCTGTTCATCACTACAACTACCAGGCTTTGAAGAAAACTATGAAAAAATTAAAGGACTAGGCGTAGATGAGATATATTGCGTGTCTGTCAACGATAGTTTTGTGATGAATGCATGGGCAAATCATATGAAAATTGAAAAAGTTAAAATGATACCAGATGGATCAGGAAACTTCACAAGGTTTATGGGTATGCTAATAGGAAAGAACCACTTGGGTTTTGGCAACAGAAGTTGGAGATACATGTGTGTAATCAATAATAACACGATCGAAAGATGGTGGCAGGAACCTGGTATCAACAACGAGGGTACAGATGATGACCCTTATGTGGAATCAACGCCAGAGAACATGATCAAGTATTTGGAGATCGAATACGCTGGTAGGCAAGGATAATGGACATTATAACCACTGACAAAGTACAACGAGTTCCTTATGTAAAATTTAAGGTAAGAGTAAATGATAACACAGCGGTAAGTGGTTGCACTTTCATAGGTGGTGCATGGAAAGAAGTAGACACACAAGAAATTTTTGCAGGCAAAAGAGTTGTAGTGTTCGCAGTACCAGGTGCATTCGGACCAATATGTAGTTCACAACAATTACCGGAGTACGAAGACAAGTATGATGAAATCCTATCTCATGGCATAGACGAAGTTTATTGCGTTTCAGTTAACGATGCGTTTGTAATGAACGCATGGTTCAGAGATGGACAAATTAAAAAAGTTAAGCCACTGGCAGACGGAGAAGGGGCATTCACACAAGGTATGAACATGTTGGTTAACAAACCTGCACAAGGTTTTGGAAACAGATCATGGAGATATTCAATGGTTGTTAATGACGGAAAAATTGAAGCGTTCTTTGAAGAAAGAGGAAAAAATGACGCCAGTGATGACAACGATCCTTTTGTTGTTTCTGGTGCCAGCCCGATGCTAAACTATTTCAAAAACAAAAACATTTATAAAAGGTCCAATGACAAGTAATAAAGAGTTTGGATGGCTAGAAGCTAAACAGTCTGGAGGAGCAGTTTACGAGCAGGGTGTCAGGCAATCAAAAGAAGTTAAAGCAATAAGAAGGATAGCAGAACCTCTGATGGAGAAACATTGGAAAGATAGTGTGGTAAACTTACATAGGATTTACAGAGTGGCTGAATATATTTACAAAAGGTCAAAGAGACACAAATGAATACGTACTTTTTTGATTATGAACCAGGTGATAGGGTAAAAAATCCAAAAGCACCTGAGTGGGGAGTTGGACAGGTACAGTCTATAATAAAAAACAGAGTCACTGTCAATTTCGAAGATGCAGGTAAAAAAACTGTCGACGGCAGTGTGGTGGATCTGGAGAGAATATAATGTATAAACCATTACCCGATGGAATAACCATAAAAGAATCAAGTGTACAGGGTCTTGGTGTATTTGCTACAAAGGATTTTCCAAGCGATACCATACTTGGCATAGTGCATATTAACAACAAGAACTTTCCGCACGGTTATATCAGAACTGCCTTGGGAGCATTTTATAACCATTCTGAAGAGCCAAATTGCAAGAATGTCGCTGGTTATTGGCATCAATTACCAGTGAAATACCTCATGACCACAAGAGCAATCAAATGCGGTGAAGAATTGACAGCAAAATATACTTTGTATAAAGATTTCAGTGACAAATGGGAATAAAGGAGTTATAATAAAGACATGAAGATATTTTATATGGGACTTGAATCATATCAAGCAAGATACACTTATCAA
>LUMC01000228.1_pt1 | contig 14094 bp, 12 predicted proteins | sample 729671 | NCBI WGS metagenome assembly LUMC01 (sample SAMN03860273, study PRJNA289734) | marine metagenome | biome: seawater column; feature: ocean; material: water; isolation source: Red Sea water column Station 91 - depth 10m | place: Saudi Arabia: Red Sea | collected 2011-10-15 | depth 10 m | reverse complement strand
CGGCAATATCTAGTATTTCTTCTGTTCCTGCTGTCTCTAATCCAAATTTTATAGAGGATTTAGAATAAAATTTATTCATATTAGCTATAGAAGTATTGATACTATCAGGAACTATGTGTCCCATCATTTTAATTTCGAAAGATGTCTTAACTGTACGGTCTTGACCTTGAGCCATTTCAGTAGAAGTAGTAAAACTGTCTATCATTGCTCTAAAATTAAATCTTTCAGGGTCTCCCCAATATGAATCTGATGAATAATTTACAGCCTCTATAATTTTATTAAGTTGAGATATATAATCAGTCCATATAATACCCTGATATGTTAAATTAATATAATCAGGAACAACAACTGCGTTAAATTCTTTTTGAGGTATTCTATTATTTAATAAAGAAAATCTATCGTATTGGTTTCTTTTTGTATAACGTTCCTGTTGAGATATAAATAATTGTGGGTTATTCGCATCTAATTTATTACCTAAATCTCTACGTTTTTCAATACTTTCCCTTTTTAACATTACTAAGGGAGTTTGGATTTTTTGATTTTTATCTCTATAAAATCCATCTTTTTGAGCTAATTTCCACCTTTCTCCAGACCCATATATTACAGGAACATCTATTAAATCTCCATTTGATAGTACAGTAGGCTTTATAACATTTTCAAAATAGTAAAATATTGCTTCATCTATAGCTTGTAATCCTAAATGAAAAGAAGGGTTAGCTCTAGAATCATTTTTACTGTTAATATCTCCCCTATTTACATTAGGTCTATTATCGGGGGCAAAAGTAGTTGCAGGAATATCTGGAGATCCACCCATATCAATAGCATTATCAACAATTTTTTGTTGAGATAATTCGTATTGCCTTGATACTTTTGGTTTTTTTGAAATTCTATTTGCCATTAGCTATAAAGTTGATTCCTAGGATTAGCTTGAGTTGCTTCTACTTTTTCTGTCGTTGGATAAATATTAGATCTTAAAGGAACTGTTTTTAATTGTTCTGTTCTTAATTTACTGCCTCTACAAATTATTGAAAGAGATACACCAAAATTATCAGTATCTTCATTCATAGAATAATCTGGGTTTTTACCAGTAAAAAATTGATTTTCTACTAAACTATTAAATTCAAAATAATCGTTATTATATAATACTACATCACCTACTTCTGGGACTAAATTTTTATCTACTAAATCTGCTCTTAAAAATCTAAAAGTCATTTGTTGCGTAGAATCAGGGCCAAAATCTGTTTCATTCCATGTTTGGTCTTCTCTTTCAATTAGACATGAAACTAACATAGGTTCATAATATACTTTATTTTCAGATTCACCATAAACATTTACATTAGAATCAGGCAGCACAAATTTATAAAATCCAACTTCTTGTTGGATAATATCATTTATTAACTCCCTATTAAAAGTTCTAAGTAGGGATATATCTCTTGCTCCACCAAATAAAGGCATTATACTTTAATTAAAGTTTCGGGTTTAAAAATCAAATGACGTAACCCTTTAATCCTCATTTCTGGATCACCTTTATCACTACTTAACATAGTAGTTTTTAAAAATTCTAAATCTTGTTTAGGATCTTTACCAGAAGCAAATTTTAAAGTAGCAGTATATACTTCTTTACCATCTCTTCTTTGTCTATTTTTTTGCTCTAATTCATCAGAAGTATTAGAATTTATAATTGTTACTTTTCTAGTAGCTCTCATTCCATCTAATATATCAGTAAAATTAGCATCTTTATCTGATACTATTACAACGTTTACTGAGTAAATATTTATATTTTCAAATAATATATCTCTTAATTTAATCATGCTACGTAAATTGGGTATGGAACTTTGTACATAATATCTTGTGTATTTTGAGCAATTTGTGCATCTCTTTCAGTAAATTTAACTCTAGAAGATTCTTCAAGCATTAATTTTAATTCTTCAATTAAAGCTTGTTTTTCGGCTGCAGCCTCACTTCTTAATTCGCTTGCATTAGTTGTAACTTCTGCTCCTGGGATAGGAATTTGAGAATATTTACCTCTAATACTAGATAACATTTCTTTAGCTATAGCTAAAGTATATCTAAAAATCCATTGTCTTCCTGGGGCATTTACTGTTTCATACGATTGCCTTGTAATTCAAAACTATAAGCTGATTTCCTTATTTGATCATTTAATTCAATTGCTTGTATTTTTAAAGCATCATAATAAGTAGGCATTAACATAAAGTTTACACCTGGTGAAAAATTACCAAACCCAAAAGTTTCCATTAATGATTGGATACCCGTACCTGTACCTGCATAAGGGTCAAAATATCTAACTATAGCAGCAGGAGCATAATGGTATATTTTTTTTATTTCTATAGGGTTACCTGATTCCTCAACATTTGTCCATAAATCAGTTATAGAGTATTCTTGTTGTCCAACTACTAATTCAAAATTACCTTTTTTATATCTAATATTTCCTCCAGTACCTGCTTCAGTACCATATTGTTCAGCTATTGCTATAGAGTTTCCTAAGTTAGGTTGGATATATTTATTATTTAAATCTTCATCTGTACTAGTACCTTCTAAAGTACCCATATTTTCAATAATTTCATATTGATAAACATATTGGGCATAAGTAGTAATAGCTTCTTCAAATGCTGTATAAAAATTTACTGCCTGTAATTCAATATCAACTATAGGGTATCCTAACCTTTGAGCACACCAGGTTGATACCTTGTCCGCATTAGTTTGGAATTCTTGATCAGTATCATAAAAACCAAATGGTGTAGGATTAGTAGTATCTGAAAATGAAGAGGATCCGGGCCAGATAGAAATTGTTGCCATAAATACAGTATTTGGTTATAAATATAAACAGAATTATGATCCTGGCGATATAAATAATAAATTATCCATACCGTGACTACTACTCCTATAAACTACACCCTTTATATTAGGATCTGAAGTAGGCATAGTATCATAATTCAATTTAATTTGTTCAAACGAACCAGTACTACTTGCACTTATAGCACCTGAGGCTGTTATGTTTCCTTTAAAGTGTGAGGAACCGCTTAAAAATAATGTGGCATTATTTTGTTGCCCTGTCCCTCGTATAGTAAAAATATCTCCACTGGTATTTTCGTCTATTATTGCAAGAGAAGCATTTGTAGTATCATTATCTAAATCTATAGTAAGTTTACTATTAAGAGCTATATTAACATCATGATTAAATGTAGCCGGTCCAGTACGAGATATATTCAGCGTATTAGTATCAACACCTCCATTGATTGAACCTATATGGAAATCACTACTATCATATTCTAAATAAGCACCAAAGTTACCACCATCTTCACGTAAATCTATTCTTGAAGACTGGCCGTTTTGAGTAGAATTAAGAGTTAAATTAACTGATCCTGATCGTTCAAGCAGTATTTGACTAGCAGTAATATCACCACTTGCACTTATATTACCTGAGGCTGTTATATGACTTGAAGCTACTATTGGGGGAGATACTTCAAATGTATTTACATTTTCAACTCTAACACGAGACTGTTTAGCTTCTAATACAGTTGTACCGTTTGCTTGAAGTAATCCACCATCTCTAGAATTTAAATTATATGATTGACCACCCCCCATTTGATTAGTCCATCCAAGATAACCGGTTTCGGCGCCTTCATTTCCTCTTCTTGCGAATATACCACTTAACTCAGTTCCGGAATGATTTTCTTTAATTGCTAATTCAATACTTGCTGTAGTATCGTTATCAAAAAATTTAATTGATCCTGAAGTAGATCTACTACCCCTAACTGTAATACCACCCGATCCTGATATAAATAATCCTGAACCACTAATATTTGCTCCTATTATATCACCACTTGCACTTATATTACCATTAACTGATAATCTTTCTGTAGGGTTAGGTTCGTTAATTCCAATAAACCCATTTGAACCTGTGATAGTGAAGTCATTATTTTCAGCAAATCCTTCGTCTCTAGCTATAATAAATGAGCCTGAATCCTGACATGTTCCTATTGAAACTTTTTGAGGACCCGGGGGTGAAGCGTGTTCAAAATGTATGAATGTATCATTAGGACTACCGTTTTGAGAACGTATTTCAAATTTAGCATCTCCATTAGTTCTATATTGTAAGGTAGTACCATCTAGGTCTAAGTATCGAAGATCTTCAGCACCTACATTCCAACCCCCCACTAATCTAAATCCCTCATTACCTCTAATTTCATTTCTACCAGAACCTTTAATATGTAAGCTACTTCCAGATATATGCCCGCTTGCACTTATAGAACCTGAAACTGTTAATTTTTCACCTGGAGTTGAGTTGGTTCCAATACCTACATTACCGCTAGAATGGGAAGGTTGTAAAATAACAGCCCCACTATCCCCATTATACATTTCTAACCTAGAACGGTTTAAACTACCAGCATTATTAAATGTTTTAAATGTAAAAGCAGGATCGACAGTAGTAATACCAAATAATGAACTTTCAAAATCAAGTGCACTATATTGTAAATTATTAATGTAGTTTCCTGATCGGATTTTATTAGTTTCTAATCTATTTAAATTTACTCTAAATGAGGTATAATCTGTATTACCTGTATCTGTTACCTCTATCCCACCATTATTACTGAATTTTAAGTCAGTAAAAAAACCTCCTTGAGTTCCTACTCGTATACTGTTATCGGGTATTTTTACTACAAAACTATTTGATCCTACTTCAGTTCCATTATCGGCTATATGAAGTTGCCCAAGGGGATTAGTTACGCGCCCTAAAGACATACTAGTAGCAATTATATCACCACTTGCACTTATAGCGGATGCTGTTATATTACCCTCTAAGTGTTTATAAAAATTATCAGAAGTATCATATGCTAGCATTTCTGTACTAAAACCTGTATCGCTCGGATCGCCAAAAGATCCTAATAGAAAATTTGGTGGATTATTATTTGCTGAGCTGGCATTGTAAAATAATCCATTTACATTTTGTAAATATATCTGTGAAGTATTGAATAAAACTCGTTGGCTGTCTCCTTTTACCTCGAATATAGTTGATGGTGCATTATCGACAAAACCCGAAGTGGTGTCATAACGGTGGATTTTAAAATTATTTCTTTCGATTATTACATTAGCATCATTATAGGCACCCGCGTTCCCTATATTATTTTCACCAAAATAATGTGAATCACTAAATACTACTTTACTACCACTGTGGGGGAGTATGTACAAAGCATCTAATTCATTACCTGGGATCATAGCTTCTGATATATCCGCAATTACAGATCTACCTAATTTTATAGCATCGTGAGTACGGGTGTTTGATTCTGGGTAGGGGGTATTAATATAGCTTTGGGAAATAACAAGTCCTGATCCTGTGTGGGATGCTAGGCCTGCTATTTCTGTTCCTAATGGGAATTCTGTTATATGTTTATTACCAGGACCTATATATAAAGGACCCTCAATGCTTATATTACCAGAAGCTGATATATTTCCTGATGCTGTTATATGTCTTGCTATAACATCATCTCCTGCATTAAATGCACCAACAGGGCCTGCGGCTCCTGTAGGTCCTACAGGGCCCGGGTTATTAACTTGTACTACACTAGTAGTACCTTGTGTTACTGTAACGGGAGTATTAGTAGTACTAGTATCTATATTGGTACTACTTTGGGGGGTAATAGTAACTTGATTTTTAGTGTCTGTAATAGTAACTTTATTAGCCATATTAGTATCCTCCTGTAGTTACTTCTTTGTCTAGTGTAACATTTCCTTGTAATAACCTTGTAACTATAGGATAGGTACTTCCAGATGCAATTTCTAAGTCATATACTGCTTTATTAAAATCTAAAGCTGAAGAAGAATTAGCCGATATAAATACTTTAATTTTTCCACTTGATGCTTCTTCAAAATTAAGACCTGTATTATCTGGTGTTAAGCTAGAAGACAAAGTAATATAAGTAGTTGAACCACCTATTTTATCTTTAATTTGCATTCTTGCAGTATAATCACTTAAATCTATTGCTGTGTTATTAGAGTCTTTGTATTCTACATCAAAATCAAGTGTAGTACCTTGTTCTATTACAAAATTATATTTTCCCGCTGCCATAAGAGTGTTTTATTATAAATATTAATGATATCCATTTAACAACTCTAAAAGATCATCTATAGCAGCATGTCTATGAGAATCAGTTAATACTGTTTTAAAAACATATTCAGAATTAGCTAATTTAGCCATATCATGGTAAGCTGAATGTTGTTTATCTCTTAAATCAATTTGGTAAGAATCACCACAAAATATCATTTTACTATCTTTACCCAATCTACCAATACACATTGCTAATTGAGATTTAGTTAAGTTTTGATACTCATCTACGATTACCACAGCATTGTCAAATGTTCTACCTCTAAAATGAGCAAGTGATACTAGTTCAATTTTTTCTTCTTTTTCCATTTTAGCTAATATGTCTGGTTTATTATAAACTTTTCTCATATTAGAACGAATTGGTACTAACCAGGGTTCCATTTTTTCACGTTCAGAACCAGGTAAATATCCATTATCTTCAGTAGATACAGTAGGTCTAGTAATAATAATTTTATTAAACTGACGTTTAAAGTATTGATCCAAAGCTACTTGTACTGCCAATAATGTTTTACCACTACCTGCTTTACCAACTATAAAATTAAAAGGATGTTTTAATATTTCTGTTTTAGCGGCTTTTTGTTCTTCCGATAAGGATATTGAGAACCTAATATTACCCTTAGGTGGGGTTTTTTCTATATTTTGTTTAGCCATTGTAAATGGTTTAAAAACGTTTATCGATTATAAATATAAAAAAAAGGGCCGCTTTCGCGGCCCTTTCTAAAAGTCATAATCTAACTTATTACACTAAGTTAAGGTCAGAACAAATTACTTTACCGTAGAAGTCTGGGCGAACCATCTTCTTCGCGTAACGTGTCATGATACCTTTTCTTGGAGTGAACGATACTGGATCGTATACAAGAGGAGTCATAATTAATGGGATGTATGGGGCAAATACAGCACCTGTTTCAAGGAACTGGTTACCTTTGTAACCCATTAAGATTACGTTCTCAGTCATGTATGGGTTCTTGTAAACTGTGTATCTAGAGTTGATAGCACCAATTTTCTGAACACCCATAGCGTACTTGTTCTGATCACCAGGAGAGTCAGCAGCAAATCCAGGAATAGATTCTAAGATTGTGCTTACAGTAGGAGAAACAACAAGGAAGTTAGCACCACCGCGAAGTGTCTTCTGGTGGATTATGTTGCTTACTTTTTGTAAAGTAACACCTAACGTCTGGAACCAAGACATCTTAGTGTAGTAAACACCAGATGTGTTATCCTGAACAGTAAACGCAGGAGTCTTAATACCAACATTACCTAACTGTGTTTCACTAGTTAAAGTTGTAGAAACGTCTCTACCGATTTTAGCACTCCAACCTTCGATTGTATCAGCATTTCTGATAAGCATGTCAAGTAACTCAAGGTCAATTTCCATCGAAATATACTCAGATAAGATAGACGTTAATTCTGCCTCAGCATCAATGCTATGGTAAGCATTTAAGTCCTGAGCGAATTCTGGTGTCCATTGAGCCTTTAACTTACGTGTTTTCGCAGTTACAGTATCACTTCTTAACTGAACATTAATTTCAGGAATTTCAAGGTTAGAAACACTACCTAAATCAGGTGCAGTAGAATCTTCGAAATCACCTCTATCGTTGAGGTTATCTGGACCCTTAGGATACTTTACAGTAATCTTATCTAATAAGCCTGTAGCAGCACCTGATACTACGAATTCAACATTATCACCTTTAATTCTAGTGAATTGTGGGTAGTGACCTCTAATTTCAGTAGCTGTATCCGAAGAAGGAACCCATGATCTTACTGCTTCAAAGTCAGCATCTAAGAAGTTAGCATTGTTAGTACCTAATGCTACTTTTAAGACATAGTAAGCATCACTAACTGCATCAAAGGCTTCACCAGCAGCAGATACAGAAGCAGAGAATTCAGAATCACCTTGTAAGATGTCGTTAAATCCAGTAGCTCCAGCTAAAGAAGCGGATTGTGCACTACCAGCACCACCAGCAGTTGCAGCAGCAAATACTGAAGATGTTTCGTTGATTGAGTATCCAAATCTACCGGCACCATATAAACCTTGATCTTGGTCTAATAAAGTAGGTAATTCGTTTCTTCTTTGATCGCTAGAAGCACCATATAAGCTACCTCCACTAGTAATATCAAACTGATCATTACCATATTGGAAATCTAAGTAGAAAATAAGACCTGAAGGAAGGTTCATCGGTTGTACTGAAAGTAAATCTTTTGCTACGATTTCACCGAACACTCTTCTTACAAGAGGAAGGGCAACACCAGCATAAGCTTCACTATTACCAGTAGTAATTGAAGTACCCACTCCAGTATTGGTTTGCTCTTTTACGAGCTGTCTGGCTTGGTTTTCTAATAGAACAGCCATGTTTGTTCTATCAGTCTCGTTAGAATAGCCTTCTAAGAGACCGGACTTTTCCCACTTTGAAGCCAACTTAGCAGATTCCTGCTGTTGTACTTTATACGGGGAAGCGCCCTCTAATAATGAATTTACATCCATGTTTTCTAATTGTTATTATTTATTAATATTAGCAAGTTTTTGGAATCGTAATACTGTTTCGTCTACGGATTCCGTAATAACCTTTTGCGGAGCAGTTCCAGTAGCTTTAGAAGCACGTCCTAAACCTTCTTTAATTGCTCTTTTCTCTACAGTGGTAAAAGTAAATGATTCTTGTAAAGTTTCAAATACTAATTTTGCTTCACCCGTTGTAGAGGCTCTGTCTAATGCATCAACTACTTTAACCTTCTGGTTTTCAGTAAGTGCATTAGCTCTAAATAGTTTGTTGCAGTAGAGGAGTTTACTGTTTAAAAGATTCATTTCAGAAATAGTGCCTTTTAAAAATTTAACAGTTTCAAGGGCTTCGTCACGCTCTTCTTGAAGCTTTTTAACGGCACCATCGTATCCTGTTCTGCCTTTACCACCGACTTTTTCATCAAATCCTGTTCTGCCTTTACCACCGACTTTTTCATCATAGCCAGTAGCACCTTCATCAACAGTTTCTTCTTCTAAGTCAGCTTCGATTTCAGAAATAAGAGCATCAATGTCGAAAGTTTCTTCAAGATCGTCTACACCTTCGCTTCTACGAGCAGCGCCTGCACCAGAAGCTGCACCTTCAATCGCGTTGTAAACTTTTTCCATCTTAGACCCAGGCTTAAGTTTACCTGCACGTCCCTTCTTTAAGAGAGCTTCAATACCGCCAGCAGCCGCAGCTATGCTACCGATAACAGCTAAGCCAGCAAGTTCATTGACTTGACCTTCATCCATCTCTTTCTTTTTAACTTTGTCTTCGTCATCCATGCCTTCTTTCATGTCTTCATCTTTTTCGTCATCTTTACCTTCTTCAAGGCCACCTATTTCTTCGAGTTCAGCCATAAGTTCATCAAGATTAATTTCTTCATCTTCTTCAAGATCAAATTCTTCTTTCATGTCCTCATCTTTTTCATCTTCATCATAGGAACCTTCTTTCATGTCTTCATCTTTTTCGTCCTCATGGTAAGCTTCTTTCATATCTTCGTCTTTTTCGTCTTCCATGTAGGTTTCTTCGAGTTCAACATCCTCTTCTAACTCTTCAGCTAATTTAGCCGAGAGCATGTTTTTAATTTTAGAGTCAAAAGCTTCTTCTAATGCCATTTTAGCATTTTCTAAAGCTACTTCTCTAACAGCTTTCGCATCAGCGATTGCCTCTTTTAATAATTCTTTAGCCATTTTATTTTTAATTTTTTAGTTGGCTTCCAGTAAATTGTGTACGGGAAATAGAGATTTTAATATCTCTAATAGGGATTTGTTTTAAAATCCAGGGACACTATATTAAGATAGTGTATGCTTCAAAAATAAATATAAAAATAGTTTGGAAACCAAAAATTTTTTTCGTATCTTTAGGGAAAACTATTTATATTATGATTTTATTACTAAAAGTCTTTTTAGAACCTGTTATTAATGTACCTGGTTTATTAACAAATGAAGACTTAACTTTAATATCAATGTTATTTAACTTTGCATCTTGAACCGATGTTGGTTGCATCACTTTTGATCCTAAAGATGCCATTTCTAACATTTCATCATAAAATATTTTTTTAATTTTCTTTGCTTTTTTATGTTGTCTTGGATCAGTAGTATAAACACCATCAACATCTGTATAAATAATACATTCATCAGCTTTAATAAATTTTGCTAACATTATTGCAGTTGCATCAGAACCACTTCTTCCTATTGTGGTAATTCTATTTTCATTATTAATTCCTTGAAAACCAGTAACAATTGGAATCCCGCCTTGTTTCACATAATTATTTAATTCTTTTGTAATTATCTTATTTATTCTTGCTCCAGAATAAGGTCCATCAGTAATTATAGGTAATTGCCAAGCATCATGACTAAGTCTTCCAGCAATCAATGCACATAAGACTTGTTCTCCAGTAGAAACAAGTGCATCATATTCAGATCTGCTAAAATTATTACTAATTTGCTTCGATTTTTTTACAAGCTCATTGGTCACTCCACTCATTGCAGATGAAATCACCAAAACTCTATTTTTTTTCTTTTTATAAGCAGCTATAATTTTGCATACTTTTTTTATCCTATCGATACTACCAACAGAAGTTCCGCCAAATTTTAGTACAACAGTTTTCATGATCAGTTGAATTAATATAATTTAATTATAAATTGATAAAGTACATCTTAATTGTTATGTCAACTAATTATATATTATGAACAGTATTAATAAAAAAGAAATAGAAAAATTTTCAAATATGGCGGCCGAATGGTGGGATCCAGAAGGAAAATTTAAACCTCTTCATAAATTTAATCCTATAAGAATAAAATATATAAAAGAAAATATAATTAAGGAATTTCAACTTAAAAATAAAAAATATCCTCTTTCTGGAATAAATGTCCTTGATATTGGATGTGGAGGTGGATTGTTATCTGAGCCCATGTGTAGATTAGGAGCTAATGTTACAGCAATCGATGCTTCAAATAAAAATATTGCCATAGCAAACTTACATGCAAAAAAAAATAATCTAAAAATAAACTATATATGTTCATCGCCCGAAAAACTAAAAACTACAAAAAAATTTGATGTAATTTTGAACATGGAGATTGTTGAACATGTTGAGGATGTTGATTTTTTTTTAAAATCATGTGCTAACCTTTTAAAAAAAAATGGATTAATGTTTGTTGCAACTATAAATAAAACCTTAAAATCTTATATATTTGCAATTGTTGGTGCAGAATATGTTTTGAGATGGCTTCCTATTGGCACCCATGAATGGGAAAAGTTTGTTAAGCCTGAGGAATTAAAAAGTATACTAATCAAAAACAATCTTAATCTAAAAAAAATAGATGGAATGAATTTTAACTTTCTAAAGGATGAATGGAATGTTTCTAAAGATTTATCAGTAAATTATATTGCTGAATTTAAGAAAAACTAATTTTCTTTTTCATCAACCCAAGGAATTAATTGTGTATCTATGCCCTCTTCTTTGAGCTCTTTAATGTCTTTCTGAGAGGCTTTACCATATATCCCTTTTGTAGGTTTCTTACTATTGTAGTGAATAGATCTAGCTTCATATGCAAAATTATCCCCAACGTACTTAAAATTATCTTTTATAAACTTTTGGTAATTTTTAATTGTTTTCTTAATTTTTTTGTACTTCTGAGTATCAAATTTTTCTTCATTTTTAGCTTTTCTACTTATTAGCTGAGGAGCCATTAATGTTTTTTCAACTTTTTCAGAATTACAGTTGTGACAGATTAAAAGTTTTTTCTTTTTTAATTTTTCATATTCTGATGAAGAAGAGAACCAACTATCAAACTTTAATTCACAGTCGTTACACAAAAGTTTGTATTTTATCATAGTATAGAATTAGTTATCAAAATTTATATTTCAATATGTTCAACTTCTATAATCAGCATTAATCTCAATATAATTTTTTGTAAAATCCATAGTAAAAGCAGTAAAGCTTTTAGCACCAGTGAACAAATCTACATAGATATCTATATTTTCACCTTTCATATATTCTGCTACTAATTTTTCATCGTAGTTCTTATGTAATTTTCCATCCTGAATTATTTGATAATTTCCAAATTTCAAACCTAATTTATTTAAATTTATTTTTGGTCCTGCTTTTCCTATTGCCATCACTATTCGTCCCCAGTTTGGATCTTCACCCGCAATAGCTGTTTTTACCAAAGCTGAATTTGCTATTGAGAAAGCAATTGTCTTTGCATCTTGTTCACTTTTGCTTTTATTAATATTTATAGTGACAAATTTTGATGCTCCTTCTCCATCAGAAACTACTCTTTTAGCCAAATTTAACAAAACATTGTTTAATGCTTTGTCGAATTTTTTTAGTTTTATATCATTAATACTTTTAATATTTGAATTGTTTGCTTTATTTGTTGCAAAAATACTAACCATATCATTTGTGCTAGTGTCTCCATCACACGAGATAGCATTAAATGTATTTGTAATATTTTTTTTTAATAATTTACTTAAAATATCATTCGATAAGTTGGCATCAGTAAATATGTATGCCAAGGTGGTTCCCATATTTGGAAATATCATACCTGAACCTTTGGCAACACCATAAATTTTTACCTCTTTATCTCCAATTTTACATTGTTCCATCGCAAGTTTTGGTTTTGTATCAGTGGTCATTATTCCTAAGGCTGCTTTCATCCAAAGAAATTTGTTTTGTGTATAGTTGATTTTTTTAATCAAGTTTGGAATTTGATCTATTATCTTTTCACATGGAAAGGTTTCACCTATTGTACCTGTGCATCCAAAAATAATTTCCTTTGAAGTAATTTTTTTTGGATAATCTTCATCTTCAACTTGTTTTTTTGATAATTGCTCAGAAGTTAAATCAGCAATTTTTGCGAGACTTTCGTAACCTTGTTTACCTGTGAAAGCATTTGCATTTCTAGTATTTACAATAAGAGAATAAATTTTTTTTGATTTTTGATTTATATTCCATTTAATATTTTCTGAGATAATTTTTGACTGTGTATAGACAGAGGCATGATTTGCACCATCTCTAAAGTAAAACATTACTAAATCATCTCTTTTAGTTTTATATAAATCTGCACTTAGAGCTGAAATAGATAAGCCATCTATATGATCAAGGTCCTGGAAATCCATCATTCTGGTATTTTTTGATTTCGAGGTTAAAAAATTTGTTAAATTAATACCCATGATATTTAAAATAATTGTTTAATACATATATTAAACAATATATTTAAAGAATAAATCAAATAGTCATGCTTAACCCGCTTAACTTAATTACAAAATTTATAAAATCTAGTAATCAAAAAGAACTAGATAGAATTGGAAAAATTGTAGAAAAAATAAATTCAAACGAAGAACAATTCATAAAATTAAGTGATACAGACTTCCCCAAGAAAACAGTTGAATTTAAAGATCAATTAAAAAATGGAAAAAGTTTAGACGAAATTCTACCTGAAGCATTTGCACTAGTAAGAGAAGCTGCAAAAAGAACAAGACAAGAAAGACACTTTGATGTTCAACTTATTGGGGGAGTAGTTCTTCACGAAGGTAAAATTGCTGAAATGAGAACAGGTGAAGGAAAAACACTCACTATTGCTTTAGCAGCCTATTTAAATGCACTTTCTGAAAATGGGGTTCATATAGTAACGGCTAATGATTACTTAGCAAAAAGAGACTCGATGGAAATGGGTCTCATATATAATTTTCTAGGTCTTACTTCTGGATTTATAAATAATGACCAAGATGATCTAGAAAGAAAGAAAAACTACAATTGTGACATTACTTATGCAACCAACAGTGAATTAGGATTTGATTATCTAAGAGACAACATGAAGTTTTCTCAAAAAGAGATGGTTCAAAGATCTCATGCATTTTCAATTGTAGATGAAATAGATTCTTGTTTAATTGATGAAGCAAGAACTCCACTTGTAATTTCTGGAGCTGCAGAAGATAAAACTGCTCAATACCTAGCAATAGATAAAC
>LUMC01000323.1_pt1 | contig 14327 bp, 15 predicted proteins | sample 729671 | NCBI WGS metagenome assembly LUMC01 (sample SAMN03860273, study PRJNA289734) | marine metagenome | biome: seawater column; feature: ocean; material: water; isolation source: Red Sea water column Station 91 - depth 10m | place: Saudi Arabia: Red Sea | collected 2011-10-15 | depth 10 m | reverse complement strand
AGAAGAAAGTCGCATTTACTAGCACAGGTTTCAAAGAAGGTGTAGATAACGAAGACGGAAGTTACATTCTATTAGTTCAACATTATATCAAGGAAAATGGTGGCGAAATCGTGGATATTGAAGACTGCGACATTTTGTTCCAATCGTGGCCAAGTGATAAAACCCCTGAAAACATTGACGTTTTTAATGTATGGGAAGATTATGGGAATGAGAGAATAAACGATAAAATTAACCCTTGACAATAAACCCCCAACCTGTCATTATATAATTAGATGATGACTAAAAAATCCACTATTGCGAAACTTCTCTCAGAAGAGAACATTATTGTTAGACATAAAAAAGCGGATACTGCTTCATTTAATGTTGAAACAAGAGAGTTAGTTTTACCTATATTCAAAGAAGAAATTAGTAATGATGTTTATGACATGTTTGTTTGTCATGAAGTTGGTCATGCATTATATACACCTATGGATTTATTAGAGAGAGGTGTTCATCAAGGTATTAATCATTCTGTTATTAATGTTTTAGAGGATGCTCGTATTGAGAAAATGTTTCAAAAGAAATACCCTGGTTCAGTAAAAAATTTCAAACAAGGTTACAAAGAATTAGTAGAAGGTGACTTCTTCAAATTAAAAGATAAAGATTTATCTAAATTAAATATTATTGATAAGATTAATATCTTTTACAAAACTGGTCTTATTGGTAATGTAAATGAAGAAGAACAAAAATTTATTGACGAAGTTAATACTCTTAAAAGTGTTGAAGACGTAATATCACTTGCCGCAAGATTGTGTGAGTATCACAAAAAACAACAAAAAGATCAAGATGGTGATGGTCAACAAGATCAATCAGGCAATCAACAACAACAAGAAACTGATAGTCAAACTCAATCAGAGTCAAGTGAAGGTCAAGAACAAGTTCAAAGTTCAGAGGGTTCAGAAAAGTCTGAAGAAAAAATTGATGAGGGTGCGTCTGAGTCTGATAGTGGTGAGGAAGAGTCAAAAGATGATTCAAACGATGTAGGATCAAATGGTGCAGGTCTAGGAAATGATGGCGACCTTAAATCATCTACTGATCAAGCGTATCAAAATGCCATGAATAAAAACAATGATACTGATGCAAAAGATAGAATCTATACTCAAACACCTAAAAAATTAAACTTAAATAAATTAATCTATTCTCACAAAGAGATTGCTGACGATTTAATAGAGACATATACAAATAAACATACTGAAGAATTTGAGAATCTCATACACCAAGACTACAAAAAAGTTTTTAATGATAACAAAAAAGTTGTTCAGTACATGGTCAAAGAGTTCGAAATGAAAAAGTCTGCTGATCAATATAAAAGAGCATCTACTTCTAAGACAGGTTCTCTTGATATGACTAAGTTACACAACTATAAATTTGACGAAGACTTATTTGCAAAAATGACTACATTGCCTGGAGCGACTAATCATGGTATGATTATGTATCTTGACTGGTCTGGTTCAATGGCAGATAACATGAGATTTACTTTGATACAGTTATTCAATCTTATTTGGTTTTGTCAGAGAGTAAAAATACCTTATCAAGTTCTTGCGTTTACAGATCGTATTCATACAAGTACACTAAATGAGATTCAAGACGAAGTTATCGGTGATCATAATTTTCAATATTTACGTTTACTTGAATTCTTTTCAAGTGATCAAACAAAACAAGAGACTCAATTAATGATGACTAATTTATTAGGTTTCGCTAGAGACTGGTCAAATGATCGTCCAAGATATGGTGAAAACTATGTTTGGTCTACTTATATTCCTAGAAAATATAATCTTGGTGGCACACCATTAAATGCTGCTTTACTAACTACATACAGAGTCGTTAAAAGATTTCAAGAGAAACACAAAGTACAAAAATTAAATATGGTAATCTTAACTGATGGTGATAGTCATCATCATGAAAATGTATTTACAGAAAGATCAAATTTTTGGAATAATGGTGTCAAAGAACTCAGTAAACAATTGACTCATGGTGATTTTAGTAAAGACATGTTTATTCAGTGTTCAGATACTAAAGTTCAAGCTCAACTTCAACTCTATAAGACTGAGTCTTTCTTAAATTTTGTAAAACTTCAGTTACCTGATATTTCAATAACAGGTTTCTATGTATCAGGTACTGGTAAACAAGGTAGAGTACCTCTTAGAGACATTTGTAGAAAATTTGGATTAAGTGAGTATCGTGATAAAGAAAAGATTGTTGCAATACAAAAAGAATTGAGAGAGAAGAAAGTTGCGATATCAAAAGTCGCTGGATTTGATGAGTATTATATATTACCAAGAGGTCCAAGAGAGACCGATGAAGAACAAGAATTGACATTCAAAAAAGGTGCAAGAGCGGCTGGAATGGCAAGAGAGTTCTTAAAATTTGCTCAGAAAAAGACTTTGAATAGACAATTATTGAATAAATTCATTGAAAAAGTTGCCTAAATTAGGCCTTGACAATATATCAGATTACCTGATATTATATAATTAGATGTTGAAAAAGAGAGGTATATATTATGTTAACACCTAAAAAACAAGAGTTCGTTAATGCGATGTCTAAAGAATATGGCGAAGGTGCCGTAGTCTCTAGATTTGAGATTAATGAGTTCGCATCTAAGAATGGATTTAACAATCCTTCTTGGTTAAAGAAACCACAATACAAATGTGGTCACGGTAAGTATCAGTTACCTACCGAAGAATCAGAGGTTACTCAAGTTGTAAGTAAACCTACTCAACCTGTTCAGACACCTGAACAGACTTCAGTAAATTTAATTGCTAATGCATTCGAAGTTCAAAACTTAGTTCCTTCAAAGTTCGAAGGTTTTGTTCCTTGGGGTCATTACAATACTATCAAACAGATTTCTAAATCTGGTATGTTCTACCCAGTATTTGTTACTGGTCTATCTGGTAACGGTAAAACTTTGATGATCGAACAGATTCACGCTGAGTTAAAGAAAGAACTTATCAGAGTTAACATCACAATCGAAACAGACGAGGACGATTTACTCGGTGGTTTCAGACTTGTTAACGGTGAGACAAAGTTTGTACCTGGGCCTGTTATCGATGCAATGGAAAGAGGTTGTACTCTTTTACTTGATGAGTGTGACTTAGGTTCAAATAAACTTATGTGTTTACAACCTGTCTTAGAAGGTAAAGGTGTTTATCTTAAAAAAGTAAACAAGTGGGTGACACCTAAACAAGGGTTCAATGTGATGGCGACTGCCAACACTAAAGGTAAAGGTTCTGAAGACGGTAGATTTATCGGAACTAATGTTCTTAACGAAGCATTTCTAGAAAGATTTGCAATCACTATCGAGCAACCTTATGCAGACAAAAAAGTCGAGAGTAAGATTGTCATTGGTTCTATGAACAAGTATGGTAAGGTTGATGAGAAGTTTGCAGATAACTTAGTGACTTGGGCAGAGGTTATTAGAAAAACCTTTTACGAAGGTGGAGTTGATGAGATCATCTCTACCAGAAGACTTGATCACGTTGTCAAGGCATATTCAATCTTCAAAGACAAAGTGAAAGCGATTGACCTTTGTGTTGCAAGATTTGATGATGACACTAAAGAGTCATTCTTAAATCTTTACTCTAAGATCGATGCCGGGGTGGATGTATCTGCCCCTACCGAACAAAATGAGATCGAACAAGATGAAAATTTTGAGGAACAAAATTAGGGGGTATAGCTCAGTTGGGAGAGCACTTGATTTGCATTCAAGGGGTCGTGGGTTCGAATCCCTCTACCTCCACCAAGTTTTATATGGGGTTGACATTTGAAGAAAATTAACCCCCATATAAATATACGGAACATGCCGAAAGGGTGTTCAAATTAACTTGCTTAAAAAGGAGAAAACTATGAATGACATTACATTCTTTAATAGGCTAAGGCCTTTCACAATTGGTTTCGATGATATATTTGATACCTTCGAAACTCTTTCAACATCAAACACTTTCAGTAGCACATATCCACCATACGATATTGTAAAAGTAGATGACTACAAGTACAATGTGGAGTTGGCTGTTGCTGGATTTAGCAAAGGTGACATAACAGTCGATTATGCAGATAATACTCTGACAATCGAAAGCAAAAAAGAAACCAAAGAGGAAGAAGACAAATTTATCCACAAAGGTATATCTAAAAGATACTTCAAGAGATCATTTACAATCGCAGACGATGTAGTAGTAAATGGTGCCGAACTCAAAGACGGACTCTTGACTATTGAATTAGAAAAGATATTACCTGAGGGTAAAAAGCCTAAGACTATTGAAATTAAATAGTTTTTTTAATAAAGGGGGTTGACAATAACCCCCTTTTTAGTTTATATTATGTACAAGGAGATTTATTATGGCAAAAGTATTTGATTTACAACCTGGTGGTTTAAAGGACGGCGGTCAAGCAACTTTAAACGAAGACGAATCTAATAAACTTACAAAAATTTCAGAAACAAATAAAGAACATGATGATACTAATGCAGGTTTAGGTGTCATGTTTCAACCTGGCAATGAAGACATCAAAACAAATTTAGGAAATGTATTACATACAATAGCAAAATCATTTATCAAACATAATTATAATCACGATGCAATACCAATTATAGATTTTAATTTATATGAAAACAATACACCACTACAAGATGTTACAATCACAGACGGTTCAGTATTTCAAATGAGGATGACCTTTGATGATGAAGGTGAAACAGTATTTCAATGGGGTGATAAGTATGATGAACATCCATTAAGACCTGATACTTTTGAAACAGTAAAAAGTGAAAGAGGTATGTTATTAATATATCCAAATTATGTAAAAGTAATTGAAGAAAAAAATGTAAAAAATTATATGGAAGTAAACGGAAAGTATATCGCACAAGACAATGAGTGATGTAAATATTTACAATGAAGACAAGTATTTAAAAGAATTGCAAGATTATATTTTAGATACTTACAAACAACACTATTCGAAAAGTAAGTTTCAATCAACACAATTTATTTTAGACAGTGGGCATGGTGAGGGATTTTGTATTGGAAACATTATGAAATACGCTCACATTAATGAAATGGAAGAGAGTGAAAATGAAACTAAGTAATGATACTGTAGGTATACTTAAAAACTTTGCTTCAATCAATCAGAACTTGATTATCAAAGAAGGTAGTGAACTTACAACTATGTCTGCAATGAAAAACATTGTGGCAAAAGTAAATGTTGAAGAAACATTTCCTAAACAAATAGCAATATATGATTTGAATGAATTTTTATCATCTACAAGTTTATTCAAACAACCTGTTATAGATTTTGATGATCAACATCTAACAATTAAAGAAGAGAATAGTAAAGGTCAAAAGTTAAAATACTTTTACTCTGATCCTTCGGTAATTACAACACCAAGTAAAATGATAACTATGCCTTCAGTTGATGTCACATTTGAATTGACAAGTGATGATCTAAATCAACTTAAAAAGGCTGCGTCTGTAATACAAGCACCTGACTTAGTATTTGAAAAGAATGATGAAGGTAGTTTTCTTACAGTCAAAGATAAGAAAAATGACACTGCAAATAACTTTTCATTAGAAGTAAATCAATCTTCGCAAGGTGCAAAGTTTCAATTCTTTTTCAAAGTAGAAAACTTAAAATTATTACCCGGTTCATACGATGTGTCTATTTCATCAAAAAATATCAGTCACTTCAAATCTAAAACAGATAATGTAGAGTATTGGATTGCACTTGAACCCGAATCAACTTATGAGGTTTAAGTCATGGATACATTTCTGTGGGTTGAGAAGTATCGACCTAAAACTGTAAAAGATTGTATCTTACCTAAAAAATTAAAGGATACATTTCAAGAGTTTGTCAAAGACAAACATATTCCTAATTTAATTTTATCTGGTTCTGCTGGAACTGGCAAAACGACTATTGCAAAAGCAATGGTTGAACAGATTGGTTCTACTTGGATGATGATAAACGGATCAGAAGAATCTGGTATCGATGTTCTTAGAACTAAGATAAAAAACTTTGCATCAACTGTTTCATTAGAGGGTGGAAGAAAATATATCATATTAGATGAGGCAGATTATCTAAATCCACAATCAACACAACCTGCTCTTCGTGGTTTCATGGAAGAGTTTCACAAGAACTGTGGTTTTATTCTCACATGTAATTATAAAAATAGACTGATTGATCCCTTACAATCAAGATGTTCTAATATAGATTTTACAATTAGAAATGGTGAAAGAGTAAAACTTGCAGATAAGTTTTATAAAAGAGTTCTTGATATTCTAAAGGATGAAAAGATAAAGTTTAATCCACCTGCTGTTGCAGAATTAATCACTGCTCATTTTCCCGATTGGCGTAGAGTTTTAAATGAGTTACAAAGATATTCTGCGTCTGGTCAAATAGATGCAGGTATATTAATTAATATTAGTAATGAAAACATAAAAGAGTTGATGACATTTGTTAAGAATAAAGAGTTTACAAATGTTCGTAAATGGATTGTAAATAATCTTGACAATGATTCAACTAGAATTTTTAGAACGATATATGATTCTCTTTATGATACTATTGATCATTCTACTATTCCACATGCAGTTGTAATACTTGGTGACTATCAATATAAGTCAGCGTTTGTTGCTGATCAAGAGATAAATCTTTTGGCATGTATGACTGAGTTGATGTCACAGGTAAAATTTAAATGAACAAAGAATATGAATCAGTAGATAAGTTTGAAAAAACAATAGCAGATTTTTTTGGTGCTCCATATGCAGTTGCCACGGATTGTTGCACGAATGCATTAGAACTTTCTATCAGAATTACAGACTATGCAAATATTAAAGTGCCTCTTCATACTTATGTTTCTGTTCCTTACATGTTGATGAAAAATGGTTGGCAGTTTACATTTACAAATGAAAAGTGGAAAGGTTATTATAATTTAACTGATAGAGTTATTGATGCAGCTGTATATTGGAAAAAAGATGGTTACATACCAGGCACTTTAATGTGTCACAGTTTTTTTAAAAGTAAACATTTATCGACTGATAGAGGTGGCATAATATTACTAGACGACAAAGATAAATATGATGACCTAATAAAATTAGTTTATGATGGCAGAGATAGAAGTGACATACCTTTCTACAAACAAAAGTGTGGGTTTGGTTATCACTATTACATGACATCTGAAAATGCTAAGTTAGGATTACAAAATTTTGAGAAAGTAAAGGATAAAGATCCAATAGAGAAAAATTGGGATTGGTATACACCAGTCAATCAATACTCTACAGAATTTGATAATTTATTATGATTGCAGTTATCGGCACAGGTTATTGGGGTAGTAAAATAGTTTCTATTCTAGAAAATAAAAATCTTGAAGTAGAAAAAATCGATATTGATGATGATATCACAAAGATAAAATCCAATAATGTAGTTATATCTACACCTGCTCGAACTCACAAAGACATAGTTAAAACAATGTTAGAACTGAGTAAAAATGTTTTAGTAGAGAAACCTGCATTTATTAATATGAAAGAGTGTGATGAAATTGAAACTGTTCTTAAAAAAAGTAAAGGTAAATTTATGTGTGGCCATTTGTTCGTGCATAATCCAAACTTAGATAAATTTAAAAATATGGATATCTCTCACATAGAGTTCAGAAGATTAAATATGGGCAAAGCACAAGATGATATTAATCCTATTATACATTTAGCATCACACGATATATCAATACTAGATTATTTGATAGGTGATATACCAAAAAAAGTTAAATCAACTTCATATTGTATTTCTAAAAAAACACAACCTGACTATGTTACAATTGATTTGATATATAAAAACACAACTGCACAAATACAAGTGGGTTGGTACTACAATGAAAAGATTAGAAATGTAAAAATTTTTAGTAAAGATAATGTAATTGACTTAGAGGATCAAAGTAATCTTTTAGATATATCTTTATCAAAATTTATTTCTTACTGTGAAGACGACATTGAACCTGTCACTAATTTTGAACATACAAAAAGAGTGACACAAATATTGGATATGATACAAAATGAAAACATTATTATTAGTTCAGAGTAATATTGGCAAGGGTCATCATGCTCGTGTAGATGCATTTGCTGACTATATCAATGATAAATTAGTTATTACAAAACCATTTACTGGTGATGGCAAAGACACAGAGTTTTTTGACATGCACAATAATGATATTTTTTTACAATATCTTGAGTATAACCCAGATGTGATAATTACAGAGGGATTCCCTTTTGGACGACATGGATGGCATCCACGATTTAATCCCAAAATGAAACATGGTGGAATAGTTGATATTTTACAAAATGCAAAAGAACAATCAAAGAAAATCTACTCTTTAGAAAGAGACATACCTTATGTGCATCCAAAAGATTCTTCATTTCACGCAGAAATATTAAATGAATATTATAATAGTGTAATATTCCACACTGATAATAGTTTCATTGATCCAAAACAATTTTTTCACAATCCAATCATAGATGTTCCGTTTATATCCACAAATGGATATGTCACAAAACCATTTGATTATAATACAAATAGAAATGGCGTTTTAGTGTCTAGTGGAGATTGGTATCCACAAACGGAACACATTTATAATACTGCAATCGAATTAAAAAAGAGGATTGGTGGAACATGGACTTTTATTATCGGTGATAAGACATCTAATGAAATGATAGATAAATTAAAAAAAGAAAAAGTAAATATTGTTCCTAGACCAGATGTAAATGGATATAGAGTTTTATTGGCATCACATGAAGTATCAATTAGTCAGTTTGGTGCCATGTCTTTTATTGATATTAATATTACAAAAACACCTGCGGTCATGATACCAAATCCGTTACCAAAAGCAAATACTTCAATATATGATGAAGAGGGTAATGAGATAAATCAAGAAGAATGGTTTAGGGCAGAAAGATATTCTAGGTTTGGTGGTGGTATAATTTTAAATTATGAAACTATATGTGCTGACACAATGAATGGTTGCATAGATTTATGTAGAACACTTAAACCAAAAAAACTTAATATGAACGGAAGTGAGTTTGTAAAAACTTTATTTAATAATGGGGAAAGCGATGTATGAATTAAAAGAATATTTGAATTCAATAAATTATCAAAAGAATAATTTAATGGAAACAGATGATAATATGTGGGAAAAAAAGTACCCTGCATATGTTGTTAATAAGTGTTTGGCACCATTTGGTGATACAATCATGTTAGTAAATGAAATGAATAGATTGCATCATTTAGATAACAAATTACAGTATGATTTTTTACTAAATAGTGTGAGGACTCGAAAAAGATTTGCACCGTGGATGAAGTCAAGCAAATCTAAAAATATCGAGTATGTAAAGGAGTATTATGGTTTTAGTAATGAGAAATCCAAGTCTGCTCTAAGCATACTTAACGATGAACAAATAAAAACTATAAAGGAAAAATTGAATAAAGGCGGACAACATGGAAAACATTAGTTTTAACAAAGACGATATGCTTGAGGTGACTCTTAAAGAGCCTGATGATTTTCTGAAAGTAAGAGAGACACTATCTAGAATAGGTGTTGCATCAAGAAAAGAAAAAAAATTATATCAGTCTTGTCATATTCTTCACAAACAAGGAAAGTATTACATAGTTCACTTCAAAGAATTATTTGCCCTTGATGGTAAAGAAACAAATTTAACAGAAAACGATATAGGAAGAAGAAACAGAATTGCTAGTCTATTGAAAGATTGGGGTTTGATTAATATAAATGGTGAGGTACAAAACATGTCACCACTTAGTCAAATCAAAATTATTAGTTTCAAAGAAAAGTCTGAATGGACTTTAGAAACAAAATATAATATTGGAAAGACTAAAGATGAAAACAGTTTATGATGAATGGTCACCACTTAAAAAAGTTTTAGTTGGAAGCACATTTAAGATAGAAGACATTGATGAAGAATCAAAGAGAAAACTTCTATTCGCATATGAAGAAGATTTAGAACACAGACATAAAAAGTTCGGTGTATTTAAAGACAATCAACAACATGCTTTTCGCATAAGACATATAAAAAATACTATTCAAAGTTTATTTGATATATTCGATGCCCCAACCATTGACTCACTTAAAACAATTCATGACGAAACTAATGAAGACACTAATGCACTAGCTAAAATTTGTGAGGCATACGGCGCTGAAGTTGTCAGACCTAAACTTCAATATGGAATTGAAAGTTTATTAGAACATCCGTTACAGTGTCGAGATGTATTTGGAAAAGTTGGAAATACAATCATTGAAGCATTTGCAGCCTCCCCAAATAGAAGATTTGAAAATTTTCACTATAGAGATGTGATGTTAGACGAATTCAAAGAGGGATCAAGAGTCATATCAATGCCTTATCCTATGTACGAATATGCAGATCACATTGATAAAAAATATGAACATCAAGAGGATTTACTTACAAATAATACAATCGCACATAAAGAAATAGTTCATTTAGATGATCAAAGACAGATTATTGGCGATACTGCTGGTATCTATAAGTGTGGTAAACATATATTTCACACACACGCAAATCCACAACAAAAATTAGATATAGTAGAACACTCTAGAATGTGTATAACGACAAATGGTATAGAGTGGTATAGAAGAGAGTTTCCACAACATGAGTTTGTGTCATTGAATGCATACGGTCATGTTGACGGTAAGTTTGCAATATTAAGACCTGGTTTAGTTTTAACATGGGCAGAGAGATATGTGCCACAAATTATGAAAGATCATAATTGGGATATAATACTAATGGAAGAATCAGCAAACTTTGACGGCAAAACAATTAAAGAGTTATGTGAAGAAAGAGGGTTAAATAAAAAATATCCTTTAGAACATTTGTTTGGTTTATCACAAGAAACTAGATTTGATTGTAACGTATTATCTTTAGATGAGAATACAATAATTACATCAGGTTATGATAAAAATCTTGCAGACAAATTAAAAAAATATAATATTGAAATGATACCATGGGTTAATCGTTGGAATGTATTATTCTCTGGTGGTGCTCATTGTTGTTCAGTTGATTTAGAAAGAGAAGGTAAACTGGTTGACTATTTTTCATAATTATGGTATAGTGATTACATGAGGTTTTATACAAATGTTTCTCAATGGGGAAACAACTTATTACTTAGAGAAGTCATAGACGGCAAAAGAGTAAATCGAAAAGTAAAGTATTCGCCAACTCTTTATTGCCCAGTGATGCGTCAAACAAACTTCAAAACTCTTGAAGGTAAATACGTTACACCTATAAAACATCAAACAATAAAAGATGCGAAAGAGTGGGTTGAACAATACAAAGAACAACCACATTTATTATATGGTAATACACAGTATGCATATTCTTTTTTGTATGAAAACTATCCTAACTTAGATTGGTCATTAGAAAGTATTCTAATTGCAACAATCGATATAGAGGTTGCATGTGAAAATGGTTTTCCAAATCCACAAGATGCAATCGAACCTTTACTTTCAATCACTGTAAAAAATCATTCAAACAAACAAATATTTGTTTGGGGTGTTGGTGATTACAAAACGCATAGGAATGATGTGGCGTATGTAAAGTGTGATAATGAAAAAGAATTAATTTTTGAATTTTTAAAGTTTTGGCAAATGAATCAACTATGGGTCGCACACATCAAGTTTATGATATACAAGGTATCGCTGCCTTAGATTACTTTGATTTGTATAGAAAGTTTACATACACAAATCAAGAGTCATATCGTTTAGATCATATTGCATTTGTTGAACTTGGTGAAAGAAAAGAGCGAAATCCTTATGACACATTTAGAGATTGGTACACAAATGATTTTCAATCTTTCATTGATTACAATATTACAGACGTTGAGATAGTTGATAAACTTGAAGAGAAAATGAAACTGATTGATTTATGTTTGACTATGGCATATGAAGCAAAAGTAAACTATACAGATGTTTTAGGTTCAGTTAAGTATTGGGATATTCTAATACACAATTATCTAATGGATAAAGGTATAGTTGTGCCACAAAAGATTGATAGAGAGAAATCTGAGAAGTATGAAGGTGCGTATGTAAAAGATCCACAAACGGGTATGCATGAATGGGTTCTTTCATTTGATCTAAACTCATTATATCCACACTTGATAATGCAATATAACATATCACCAGAAACTATGAAAAGTGAAAAGACAGTTCCTAATATGTCAGTTGATAAACTGTTAGATAAAAAAATTGATACATCTGTTTTAAAAAATACAACGATGACACCTAATGGTGCTTTGTTTAGGACTGATAAGAAAGGTTTCTTACCTGAGATGATGCAAAAGATGTATGACGATAGAGTAAGATACAAAAAGGCTTTACTTGATGCAAAACAAACTCTAGAAAATACTAGAGATAAAAAGTATGAAAAGTTAGTTTCTAAATTTAATAATATACAGATGGCAAAAAAGATTGCACTAAACTCAGCATATGGTGCCATAGGAAACAATTGGTTTAGATATTACTCACACACTATGGCAGAGGCAATAACTACTTCTGGTCAACTATCTATTCGTTGGATCGAAAAAAAGATAAACGAATATATGAATAATCTTTTAAAAACTAAAGACAGAGATTATGTTCTTGCGTCTGATACTGATTCAGTTTACATAACATTTGATGCATTGATTGAAAAACTAAAACCAAAAAATCCTATTGACTTTTTAGATAAGATTGCAAAAGAAAAAATTGAACCTTTTATTGATAAGTCTTATCAAGAACTTGCAGACTATCTAAATGCGTTTGAACAAAAGATGCAAATGAAAAGAGAAGTGATTGCAGATAAAGGTATTTGGACTGCAAAGAAAAGATATATTTTAAATGCACATGATATTGAAGGTGTTAGATACAAAGAACCAACATTAAAGATTATGGGAATAGAAGCAGTAAAGTCATCAACGCCTGCACCTTGTCGTAAGAAAATTAAAGAGGCATTAAAAATTATGATGTCTGGTACTGAGAAAGATTTAAATAAATTTATACAAGACTTTCGTGAAGAGTTTCTTACACTTCCACCAGAGGAGATCGCATATCCTAGAAGTGTTAATGGTTTAAGTAAATGGTCTGAGTCTCACACACTTTTTAAAAAAGGTGCTCCGATACATGTCAAAGGTGGAATACTTTACAATCATTTAATAAATAAAAACAAACTAAGTAGGTATTACCCTCTAATACAAGAAGGTGACAAGATTAAATTCTTATATTTAAAACTTCCAAACATATATCAATCATCATCTATATCATTTATTACAAGTCTTCCTAAACAACTTGATTTTAAAGTTGATTATGAATTACAGTTTGAGAAATCATTTATTGAACCACTTAATTTTATTATTGAAAAAATTGGATGGCATGTTGATAGAACTTATGGAACACAAGGAACATTAGAGGACTTTTTTGAGATAATCCTACTTACGACTCACTAAAAGCACAAGAGGTATGTGAAAAGTTTGGATTTAATTTTACAAGCGTTGAAGTGCCAACTGAAAATTTAGTCGAAGACTTTAAAAAGTTGGCACACACATACAGTTGTAAAAAGAAAGTTCAGTTTGAATGCACTTGGCCATTCATGTACATGTACCCTAAAATAAAAGAAAAAGTTATTATATCTGGCGTTGCTGCAGACGGACATTATGGTCTAAGTAAAAAAGCAATGATACATTTTAAACACACTAAACAAAAGTTTGATAAATTTAGAACAGATTATTTTTCATCAGATAATCCAGCAGGTGTTAGACAACTAGAAATGTTAAGTAAAGAATATAACAAAATACTAATCGCACCTTATTTAAATAAAGATGTATTTAATTATTTCATACAATTTGATTGGGATCAGATTAATAAACCATATGAAAAACATTTAATTAGACAACATTTTCATGAGTTTAATGAACTTAAACTTAAAAAACATCTTAATTTACAACTTGTCGCAGAGATACCAACTATATTTGAGAAACTTCTTGACAATAAAGAGATAAACATATATGATAGGAAAAGAATTATGGATGTGTGTCGTGACTGGTCAAAAATAGTTGACAGTAAAGACACTTTGGAAAACTTTATATGAAATACAAACCTTACTTAATGAAAGACGTATTAGACGGAGAGGCACAAGAAAAGTTTCGTGTCATATCTACTTTCGCAGGTGGTGGTGGAAGTTCCACAGGTTATCGTCTTGCAGGTGGAAAGATACTTGCAATAAATGAGTTTGTTGAGGAAGCAAGAAATACTTACAGAGATAATTATC
>LUMC01000077.1_pt1 | contig 14465 bp, 10 predicted proteins | sample 729671 | NCBI WGS metagenome assembly LUMC01 (sample SAMN03860273, study PRJNA289734) | marine metagenome | biome: seawater column; feature: ocean; material: water; isolation source: Red Sea water column Station 91 - depth 10m | place: Saudi Arabia: Red Sea | collected 2011-10-15 | depth 10 m | reverse complement strand
ACGTAAACATTGTCAAAATGCTGAGGATATTTTTCAAAACATTTTGATAAGTTAACTCCACCCTCTAAGCTCTTTCGTATATCTTCAATAATATCTTTGATCCCCTGACTTTCCATCTGGTCTCTCAACATTGCTAATACTTGAAGGATTGGCAAACCTGCCTTAACCATAGTCGCAAATTGCTTTGAAAATATTAGAATATCTTCTACTTTTACTTTTTTACTTTTGCCAAAAAGTGAGGAACCACTGGATTTCTTCTTCTCACCTGCCTTCTTTTTTGACTTAATAATATTTGTGATTATTATTTTTTTTTCTTTTAAAAGATGTGAGGCTTCATCAAGGTTTATTGCCTCTATGTCACCCTCAACGTATTTTCCGTCAGCTATTCCTTTGTATGTAAAAGCTTCCATTTTTACTCACCCGAAAGAACTCTTTCGTACTCTCTAAAATTAAGCTCTCCAGATGCAATTAGTCTTCGCCCCATATCTTTCATAGTTTGAAAACCTTCTTTAATTCCAATTTCTCTTAACTCTGGTGTAGTGGCTTGTCGTAATATTGCTTCTTTAAGTGGTTTCGATACCACTAAAATTTCATAAATACCTTGTCGACCTTTGTAACCAGTATTATTACATTTGGCACACCCTTTACCCTTAGTAGCTTTAACTCTAGATGCCTGTTCAGCACTAAATCCTAAATCTTGTAGAACTTTTGGATTAACATCATCGTCAGGCACTCTACAATCTTTACAATTTTTTCTTGCCAATCTTTGTGCAACAACTAATTGGGTTGCAGCACTGATTAAATAATCAGGTGTTCCCATATTCTGTAATCTAGTAATTGTACTTGGTGCATCATTAGTGTGAAGTGTGCTAAATACTAGGTGACCTGTTAATGCTGCTTTTAATCCGATATCAACAGTCTCTTTATCTCGCATCTCTCCAACAAGAATAATTTCTGGGTCTTGTCTTAAAAAAGATCTTAATGCTGAGGCAAAAGTTAATCCAATATGATCTTTGATTTGAACCTGCCCTACACCATCTAATTCGTATTCAACAGGGTCTTCAGCAGTTAAAATATTTAAATGAGGTTTGCTGACTTCTTTTAAAATACTATATAAAGTTGTTGATTTACCAGATCCCGTTGGACCAGTTACTAATATCAATCCTTGAGTACTATGAATTGCTTTTCTAAGATTTTTTAAATCTTGTTCCTCAAAATTTAATTGTTCTAATTTGATATCACCCGCATCCTTGTTAAGGATACGCATAACAATTCTTTCATTACTCGCTGTTGGTAATATTGATAATCGTAAGTCCACTACTTTATTATCTATCTTAAAATTGATAGCTCCGTCTTGTGGCAATCTTCTTTCTGCAATATCTAGTTTACCCATAATTTTAAATCGAGTAACCACTGCACCATAGTTGTCGTGAAGAAATTGTTTGTATTGTTCTTGCTCTTGTAACATTCCGTCTAATCGATATCTCACTCTCGAACTAAATCTATAAGGTTCAATGTGAATATCACTCACTCCCATTTTGATAGCTTCTGCCACTACTGCGGTACTAAATTTTATTACCTCTGACTCGTTTTCTATAGCTTCAATATCTTCTTCAGGCGGCTTTTCTAAAACCTCACCTGCTTCTCCTAAATCAGATTCAAAGGTTTTAATCTTTTTTCTGTTTTCATCTCGAATTGAGGCAATAGTTACTTCATCAGTTTCACTTGCTAATCTTTCAATATACTCTGAAATATCTGTAATTTTTGCAGCATGTAATTCTATATTTTTTTTTGTAATAGCTTTTAGATTTCTCATTAATCCAAGTTTTGAACTATCGGGAATAGCAATATGCAAAGTCTTTCCGTCAATCTTAAAAGGGGCTACAAAATTTACTTTAATGTAATTTGAAGGTAATACAGTTTTGACTTCATCAGTAATTTCCACTTTTTTTAAATCAATAGTTTCTAAATTTTGTTCTTTAATTAAAAGATCTATGATTTTTTTCTCATCCGTAAGTTTTAATTCAAAAATAGACTCGATTTGAGATTTGTTATTTTCTGAACTTACTTTTTTGATATTGATTAAATCTTTTCCAGAAATAATATCGTTATCAATTAAGACATTGACTAAATTAATTTCACTTTCTCTACTAATCTTAAGCATTATAAAATCCTTGGTGCGATAAATACCAATAACTCATTCATTGTGTCAGATTTAGACGTACCGCTCAAAGCCTTTCCAACGACAGGTAATTTTGAAACACCTGGAACTCCTCCTTTTGAGTTAGCAACATTATTTTTCTTAATACCACCAATTACAACAATATCTCCATCAGCTACCAATAGCTTAGTATTAATCTCCATTTTGTTAACACCTGGTGATCCAGGGTTAGCTCGGTTAGGTGTATCGTTGTTTACTTGTATTTGCAGCATTACATTTCCATCTCCAATAATATTTGGAGTAACGATTAACTTTAATGAGGCGTCTACAGGCTTATCTTCTCCATCTCCACCATCAATATATATAGTTTCCCCTTGGTTAATACTTGCTTGTTGATTATCCAATGTAAATAGTTTTGGATTAGAAACCGTTTTGGATAAACCCTCGTTCTCTAATGCATCAAGTTCCAGTTTTAAAACTGCTGAACCTGTTCTTCTTAAAATACCAATTCCAGCTGTTGAAGCAGCTGACCCTAAATTAATCAAGTTATCGGTCCCAGCACCACTAGTAAAACCTCCTGTAGAATCTCCTATAGACGCTTGACCTCCTCCTGCATTACCAATTGAACTTCCTCCTTGAGTACCACCAACTCTTTCACGATTTCTTGTGTATGCAAAACCAAGTCGCTTTCCTAAATTTTGCTCAAACGTTGAACTTGCTTCAACAATAAAAGCTTCGATTAAAACTTGTTTAGTTCTTTTATCAATTTCTCTGATAACTTTGTCTACTATATCTAAGTCTTTTTCTTTCCCTCTAACAATTATAGATCTTGTCGTAGCTTCCTCTGTTACCTGTATTGGAATGAAATTTCCACTTGTACCTACGGATGTAAATAGTTCTGTAATAGTAGCTTTGGCTTCAGCTGGAGTTATATAATAAAGTCTAAAAATTTCAGATATAATTGGCTCAACAGAATCTTCAATTTCAACTTTCTTTTTAACTGCTGAGGCTCTAGCAGATTTATAACTTTCTTGCGAAGTTAAATTTGCAGGTGTTGAAACACGAATAATATTACTGGCAACATCTATATCTGCTGCGTAACTTTTTAAATCCAATAAAGCATTAAATGCTTTGTCCCAAGGTACATTATCTAATTCAGCTGATACAGAGCCAGCAACTTCATCACCAACTAAAATATTTATATTACCAATCTCTGCCATCAATCTCATCGCTTCTTTAAAATCTAACGCCTGAAATTTAAATGAAATATTCTGTTTTAAAGAGGTGAATTCTTCCGAAATTAATAAATAATTTCTCTCTTTAACTGAAGATAATTGTTTTCTTTTTTTTAATTTAACAACATCACCATCCACAGGCACTGGTCCCATTTCAGCACTTTTGTTTAATTCTTTTTTCCCAAGCTGTTTTACATCAGTTTTTATAAGTGGAGTGTTATGCTTGAAAGATCCAGATTTTTTTGCAAATTTATCAGCACATCCAGATAAAAATAAAATAAATAAAGGCAGAATAAGAAATGATATTTTTTTTTGAAAATTCATAATTATCTTTTTCTCTCTATAATTTGATTTTTAAAATTTATTACTAAAAGAGAATCTTGATTTTTTTCAAAAACTGCTTCTCTATTATTTAATCCGATTAATTTTACACCTGGGCTTAATTCTTCAAATAGGCTTAATGTAATCACTTCGCCACTAGCATTAATTAATGATGCAAAGCCATCATCATTATCCGAGGACATTACACCAACTAATTTAAATTTATATAAACTCATTTCATTTCTTGCTTCCTCGGGGTCATTCATCATCAAAGTGCTGCCACCTGAGAGAGAGCTATCTCCAACGAAAGGGTCATTCAACGGCAAAGGTTCTTCATTGCCAATCTCTGATGAAATATTTGATTGAGAGTTTGCTTGTTTCTCTTTTATTTTTTTATTTATTTCTTTTGCCTTATCTATAATATCTTGTTCTTTGGTATGGCTATCAGCCATCGATAAATTTGATGTATATATAAAGAGTAAAGAAATAACTAATATTCTAAAAAAATTCATCTGGTAATCCCACAATAGTTAATGTTCCTCTTACTTTTATCGCTCCAGTTGAATCTCCTTTTACCACTTGTATAGACTCTTTGTCAAAGTTTAACATCTTTTGGGAAAGGGAAAGGGCTCTTTTAAATTTAATATACCCAATAAAATTGCCATCAATTTCAAAATCTACTGGAATTAGATAATAAGCGATATTTTTAACACTTTTAGCTTGAGTTTGTTTAACCTTTTTTGCTTTTTTTCCATCTGCTTGAGCTAGTGCTGCTGCTTTTAAAACTTCTTTAATTTTTTTTTTTTCAATTGAAGTAATTACTAAATCATTTTGACCAGCATATTCACTTAATGTTTGATACAAACCCTCTACTTCAGCTTTGGAGTGAAACAAAGTTGAGTATCTTTGATATTGCGGTTTGAGTTTTTTAATTTTGGCTTTCATTGCATTTATTTCACCAATGAATTGTTGTGTTTCTTGTTTTTTTAAATTCATGTCATCTAATTTTGCTTTTCTAGTTTTAACCATCGGATTTAAAATTGCGTAATAGATGATTAAAAATAAAACTATTGAGCCAACAATGATTCCAATTTTTGTTAAAGTTTTTTTATCAGCTAACTTAGTAATCTGATCTTTAATATCAGACATGTTCAAATTTTTTAGATCTATGTTCATTGCCATTGTTAACCTCTTTTAATTTTTACAAATACTCTAAAACCTTTCATTGTTGCACCACCAGCATTACCCTTGGGCAATCTCATAGACGACAATGAAGCTTGTTGAACTAATTTTTGTTTACTTAAATTTTCAATAAATTTTAAAATATCCTGGTCACTTGCAGCAACACCTTGGATTGTTAGTGTGTTGGATCCATTAAATTCTACCTGATCAAATTTAACTCTGTTTGGAACACTAGATGCCACTTGAGCCAAAATTCTATAAGTTAATTCTTTATTTGATTTTAATGTTCTGCTTAATTTCAGTGATGTGTTAATTAGTTTAAGCTCTTTCGAAACAATTTTCTTTTCTTTAACAAATTTTGCATGTTCAGTTTTCACATTTTCGTAATCTTTTAATTTTGCGTTATATGAAAAAATATTCCAGAAAGATAAGCCAAATAATATTAAATAAATTCCAGCAACTGCAGCTGTTATTCCTTTAAAGGCAAAACCAGAAATTGCCTTCATCTTTTTTTGTTTCATAACACTTGATCGGTCTGGCAATAAGTTAATGTTTTTAACTGCAGTAACGAATTTATAGTAGCCAAAAACGTCAAGTTTTCTAAAAGCTAAACCAACTGAAGTTGATAAATAAGATCTATTATTTCTATTGTCTAATGCTTGTTGAAATTGACTTGGAATTTTTAATCCTTCGGTTGGATCAAAAGTATTAAAACCAACGTTCATTAAATTTTTTCTAAAATTTCCTAAATATTCCTCTACATTATCAATATCTGATACGACTTTAATATTTCGAATTCTTTTTTCATATTTTGTCTCAAAATCCTGAATAGCTTGTTTGACTTGAGTAACATATCTTCTAACTAAGCCTTCTTTTTCCTCGGCATCATCAGACTCTTGTAAAATTTTTCTATCTTGGCCTCTAATAAAAATATCAGTAATTATTGGATTATTATCATATAAAATCATTAGATAATTTTCATCTAATCCAAACTCTAAAACTGCAGTTAAATTTGCATCCTCAACTTTATTTGTAAGTTGATTAGATTGATCTACCGCTGACTTTAAGGCAAAACATTTAACATCAATAATTACCGGGTTTAAACCTGCGTTCTTTATAATTGAAGTATAACTATTTATATCTGTTAATTTTGATGCCACAAATAAGATATCCATTGTATTGTCTTTTTGATTTCTATTAATCACTTGATGAAAAATAGAATAATCCTCTAAACTATCTGTCAGTTGGACTAAATTTTCCCACAATGAATTAGTTTCAATTGCTTTATTTAACTCGTCATCTTTCATCAGCGGAGCTGTTACAACTCTAATAATTGCACTTGTTACAGGAATGGATATTGCAACGTTTGGTGATGATATTTTATACTTTTGTATAGCCAATCTAAGCTCTTCAGAAAATTTATCAGCATTTTCAATAGGAGCACTATCATCGCTAACATCCACAGGATGAATATGAAACTTATCTAATACCCATTGATTTGCTTTGTTGCTTGATACTTGAACTAATCTAATTTCTTTGTTTGCAAGTTCCACTCCTAATATTTCTTCACCCTGAACACTTGATTTACCTAATTTAGATTTGAAAAAATTTTCAAACTTTGATTTTAAATTACCAACTTTTGAATTGTTTAAAGAAGATTTACTTAAATTATTTGCAAAAGATGGTTTTTTTAATTTGATATCTTTTAATTTTCCAAAAATATTTGTTATTTTACTTTTTAATTGGTCTTGCTTATTTAGTTCCGTGCTTTCATTAGATGCAACGGGAGCAGTTGGTTCCTGATTTTGAGTTTGAGTTTCAACAATTGGCGTTTCAACTTTCTGTTTATCCTCTGTTGGTGTAGTATTCTCATTGGTCACATTTTGATTTTCATTAACTTGTGATTCACTTGTTTGATTTTTTAATCTTTCACTTTCTTCTTGAATATCATCAAACCATTTTTCCAAAATTGGAATTGCTTCTTCTAAATTTGTTGTACCTGACGATGAAATTTTTTGTTTTCCGTCAATATAAAGTCTACCAACCCAATTTTTTGATTTTAATTCACCCTTATATTTATCTTGTCTAACATAAATGTGTAGTCGACCATCTTTTTTATGTATAACTTGGTGCCCAGATCCATTATCTTCATCTTTTTTTTCATCAGAAGTATCAGAACTTTGTTGCACACTGCTTTCTTCAGCGTTTGACTCACTAATTTGAGTTTCTAAATTTTTATTTTCCTCCTTTTTTTCAGAAGAAGCTGCCGTACCGTCTGATTGGTCATTATTTTGCACATTATTTTTGTTTTCATCACCAGATGATTCAATATTAGCAGACTCTACACTCTCAGGTTGATTATTTTCATCAACTGAGGGTTGATTTACTGACTCATTGTCAGTTGTATCTTGATTTATATTTTTTTTATCGTCGTCTTGATCACTCATAAACTAATTATAAATTTTTTCTCTAACACAATTTAGCAAATCTCTAACACAAAATTGAAATTTAGTCTAACACAAAAATAAATATTGTGTTCAAAATGGGCAATTATTTCTAAAAAGCTAATAAAATAGCCATTTTTTTCTAAATTCTATTTTTAAGTTAAATTTTACAGACTAGTATTATTCTAACACAAAAAATAAATTTTGCTTGTGTTAGAGTTTTTTATTAATTGTGTTAGAGTTTTTATTATTTTTTGGAAATTAAAAAAGTCAATAAAATCAACAAAAAACTCATTTTTACTAAAATTAATTTTTTTGTGTTAGAGATTATCTGTTTTGTGTTAGAGAGATCAATTTTTAAAATTATATTTACCCAAATTTAAATTTTGAGGGTTCCAGGTTGGAAAAAATTAATAAAATTTTGTTTTCAATTAAGAATTGATCTTTTTTTTTGAAAACTTTTACTTATTTTTCACTTTTTAAGTGAATTTTATAAAAAAAAATATTTTTTTTTTTTGAATTCTTAAAAAAATATAAAAAAATAATCTTTTACTAAGTTTTTATAACATAAAAACTTTTTTTTGTTTTAATTTGGGTTTCCTTTTATGTCGGTTGTTAATTGTTGGTAAATCATTACCGATAATGCATTTAAATTTCTCATAACTCTTTCATAGTCCCATGTAAGATTAACATCATTGCAATTAAGTTCTCTAAAATAATAAACTTCTGTTAATGGCAACGCAGGCACAAGTTCAGTAGCAATAATATTTAATTCGTTAGTTTTTTTTTCAATGGTAAAATTATATCTACAAACGTTTGATGTGGCCCAATACATTAGACTTGTGATAACAATTGCAACTATAATCATTACTTTACTAATACCGAGCATAAAAAAATAAATTATAGTGAGTCAACAACGACAATTGTTAGATCATCTTTTTGAATTCGTCCCGACTTAATTATATCTTCAACAATTTTATTTAATCGTTCGTGATTTGGGCTTTGTTGATACTTTTTAATATAATTTTTAAACCCATCAGACTCTAACATGTTACCCTTAGTATCTTTTATTTCTGTAATACCATCAGTGAATATATACATTGAGCTATTAGAAAAATTAATTTTTGTTTCTTTAAATTTAAATTTTGGAGCAATACCTAAAGGTGGTCCTGCTTCTTCAAAATTAGAAAAGTTTCCATCATTAGAATAAATTAATGGAGGTTCATGTCCTGCATTAGCTAAGGTTAATTCTTTTTTATTGCTATCATAAATTCCAATCAACATTGTTACAAACATTCCTCTCGATGTTGTCTCGCAAATTTCAGAATTTAAAATATCTAACAACTCTGCAGCAGAAAAATTTGTTTTACTTAAACATCTGTACAAACTTGATGCCTTCGACATTAACAAAGAAGATTTAATTCCTTTTCCCGACACATCAGCAACACCAAAACCATAAACTCCTTCAGATAGTTCTGCAAAGTTGTAGAAGTCTCCTGAAACAACTTTAGCTGGGATGTTTATACCTGCTATTGGAAAATTTTCTTTTTGATTTTGAGATAGTAAAGTTTTTTGTATCTCACCAACAATTTCAATTTCTTTTTGCATTCTATTCTTATCTATTAAATCTTTTGCCATCTTGGCATTATTAATTGCTAATGCTGCAGGTCCAGACAAAGTTTCTAAAAGTTTTCTATCATTCTCCTCAAATAGTTTATTGTTTGTTTTTTTATTCAGACAATGAATAACTCCAATACATTCGTCTGAAACAATTAATGGTGAACATAAAACTGAATATGTTGTAAAATTTGTTTTATTATCTAAATCAAAATAAAATTCAGCAATTTCTCTTACATCTTTACGCACATCACCAACTCTAATACATTTTTTCATCACCGCTGCTTTACCCATTACTCCTTGAGTGATAGGTATTTCAAAATCTTCGAGGTATGCTTGATGTTTAGATGCAATACACTGGAATGATTGATTTTTTTCATCTATTAAAAAGATATTAGCAGCTTGTGCATTTATTCTTTTTATAATTAATTCTAATGAATTATTTAAAGTTTCTTTTAAATCGAGAGTCTTAGCAAACTCTTGATTCATTTTAGTCACTAATTCTAAATCTTTACTACTAGTGTCATCTACTTTAGTGGTTTCCTTTTTTTTTGCGCCAAAAAACATACTATTTATAAATTGATATTCGTTAATTTTTTGATATTTTTGAAGTTGATGGAATTCATTATTCATGCGCCTAATTTCTATTTGCACTTAACAGATGCAATGATGCTTATACAATACTGCATTGATGGGCTCATAGAATTTTCCTCTCTAATAAAACTATAAATTGTGTCCTATATTATAGTATTTATCTTCGGAAGTATATGGGGGAGTTTTAGTAATGTGTGTATTCATAGAATCCCTGATAATTTAAGTGTTATCTATGGCCGGTCTCATTGTCCTGCATGTAAAAAACAAATTAAATGGTATGACAACATACCTTTATTGTCTTTTATCATTCTGAAAGCTCAATGTAGAGATTGCTCAGCACAAATAAACTCCAAATATTTTATGATAGAGTTAATCACAGCTCTTAGTTTTGTATTTATATTTTATTTGTTCGGTATTACTTCAACAAGCCTATTGTTTTTTATTTTATGTATCGGCTTTGTGATAATTTTTTTTATCGATTTAAAACATTTTATAATTCCAAATGAAATAACTTACCCATTAATCCTTATTGGTTTTTTTAAATCTTTTGATCCTAATCTTAATACCTTTTTATTTCCAAATTTTATTAATTCTCTAATAGGTGGATTGTTCGGATACATTATCATTTGGTTAATAATTTTTATTTATAAAAAATTAAGAAATAAAGAAGGAATGGGGTTGGGAGATGCTAAACTTCTTTCGGTAATCGGTTTCTGGTTCGGTTGGATTTCTATACCTTTTGTTATTTTTTTTTCATCTACTGTTGCCTTGATCAGTGTGATACCAGATTTAATAAAAAATAAAAAAAAACTTTCGTCTCAAATTCCTTTTGGCCCATACCTCATCATAGGATGTTTAATTTTTCTTTTTTTAAATGAGCAGATTAAATTATTCTTAAACTAATAAGTGTACCCAGTTTGACCAGCTAATTGTTAGAAAAAAATATCAAATGATATAATAACTTGTTATGAAAAAATTTTTTACTTTAATCATAGTTTTATCAATTTCATTTTTTTTATTAATTGAATTTATCGGCGATAGATTAATAAAAAACATTTTAGAAGATAATGTTTCAAGTTCTTTAGGTAGAAAAGTGACAATCGAAAAATTAAATATTGATTATTTGAGTGGCGCAGCAGATGCTAAAGGTATTAATTTATTAAATAAAGAATTTCAAGGTTACTTGGTAAGAATAAATTCAGTTAAGGTAAATTTAGATGCGCTGTCAATTTTTTCAAACAATATATTAATTAATGATGTTCAATTAAAAGATATAAATGTTAATTATTATTTTAATTTTTCTAATCAGCGGCTTACAGATAACGTCAGATCACTACAGAAAGATCTTTCGAGCAAAACTACAAGTTCACAATCAAATAAATATTTTAATATTGGAAATCTTGATGCCAAAAATATTTCAGTATCAGTATTATCACCAGAATTAAATATTGATAAAAATTTTTCACTGAAAGATTTAAACTTTAAGAACATTGGGAATACTAATAAGAGCAAAGATTATAAAGATGAATTGAAAAAAGTTTTTAATAATACTGTAAGAGCAATTAAAGATAGGGTGTTAAGTAATGACTTCTTAAATAAACTTGAAAATTTTGATACTGGTGTCATTGAAGACAAGGTAAAAGAGAAACTGAACAAGAATAAAGACAAACTTAAAAATAAACTCAAAAGTCTTATCAATTAATGAAAGCTTTTTTGTTTATTAATATTATTATCACAGCATTTAATATTTTTATTTTAGCTTATGCTTACTCGCTTAGATTCTTTCCACTTAAATGGAGAAAAAAGGTTAATCAAGATACTCTAGTAGGTTTAGCGATTATATTTGTGACGATGTTGAATATGTTTGCATGGATAATATATTTTTATTATGAAATATTTGATCCGATTAAAGATATAAAACAACTTTTTGCCTAAAAACCAACGTCTCGCCAACCACCTCTATTAGATAACACTTCACCTGCAATAGCTAAGATGGAATATAGAGTATCTTCTGTATCCGATGGTCCTGCAACGTTTGCAAAAAGCTTATTATCAAAGATAACTAACTCAGATAAAACTCCTTCTCTGACAAATACACATGCACTTCCGTTTGCCCGACTGCCTTTAATTAATTGATGTGAATTGTTAGTTCCACATTCATCATCAGATGCACATATATAAGCATTTCCTATATTACACCTATTAGCACCTGCTGGTGGTTCATAAACTGGGAAATATACTTGTCCCTGAAACAATGTTGGTGGTGCTGAGGTTTTTCTGAATGTATTTGTAGTATTAAGATCATTAGTTGGCCTCCCATCTACAGTATCCAAATGAATTACCCAAGCATCTTCTGTTGTAGGACACAGGTCACCATTGACATCACCAGTTACATCAGAACATACGGCTGCATCATCAATAGTTCTTGCTGCATCTGCTCCAAGGTGAGCTCTTTCAACAAATGTAGCATCTGTCTCTCTTGGGATTTGGACACCATTTAAATGTCTAAAGAATGGATAGTCTCTATCTCTTACGCCATATAAAATATTATCCATAAATTGTCCTCTTGATCCTAATTGATTAAAATTTCCTGTTCCTCCCCAAAGCCAGAAGTCTTTAGTCGATACTCCCACTCCAGCATCCATACCGAAGAATGAAAATCTGTGATTTTCTCTAGTAGCATTAAGTTTAAAAAGTGTAGTCTGATCAAATAATTGTGCTCCATTTCTTGTAGAGTCTGTCAGGTTTATTTTTGTAATTTTACCCTCTCGATCATTAACGTAAACCATTGCTCCCCGCCATGGTATACCAAAAGCTGTATCTGGTGTAATGACGATCGGTGTTGTTGGAACTGAGTTGTCTATGTCACTTCCAGTTGGTGTATCAATAATATCATTTCCAATAGCAATACCACCTGGTGAAGTATCTATTATAGTTATTGGTCCATTATTTTGAGCAGCTCCATAAATTCTTCCTGGATCTTCCATATTATTTAATTCAACCAAGTATACAGCAGAGCCTGTACATAGGTTGTTAGCAGCAAGGCCACCTCCCATAATTGCAACATACTTGTCAAAATTTCTATCAGCTATCTGAGCTGGATTATCTGATGGCAATCTTACTATTCTTGGTGTAGACCAAGTCTCTCCCATTTTACTATAATCAAACTCAGGTGGAATTCCTGTTGCTGCTGAGCAAGAAGCCTGTATAAAAAAGTTGTCTGTCTGTCTTGTTTCATTGATACTTCCACCTGGATTATATGTCATGGGATCATTAAAAGTAATCACTAATGAACCATTGACCATTCTAGCTTCAGTAAATGGCACTGCTGTAGGTTCTCCACCGCCCACCGCTGCTGAGACATTGATCATCTCCGCTGGAATTACAGAATTATCTGGCACATCAAATTGAATATCATCAAATGTAAAAGTTTGTCCTCGATAACATGTACTAGTCCCATTAGTAGCGAAACCACCAGCGACGTCATCGTTGCTTTGACAAACTGCAATTCCATCTTGGGTAGCTGTGGCATCACTATCTGGCCAGCCATCTGCAGTTAAAGCAGCATCTAAATTTGTATCTGCTTGCAACGCTTCTCTTGAATCCCCTATATTGACAGTATTAGCAGTATATTGTCTCTCTGTTATATTTCCTTCTTCATCTGCAATGTAAACAACCTGGTTTATATAATCATTGTATACTGAGAACATATGTAATGGACCTAAGCCTGGTGAGATGATTGGGTTCGTCACATCTAAAACTGAGAAACCCGCTCCTCCTCTGCCAAAAGGCACCATTAATATCGTGTGCCAAGATGGATCATCCTCTAATGTACCATTAGGCAGCAATCCTCTCATAAAAACATCATGCACAATCGGGGAACCGTCAACACCAAATATTGCGTTAGAACCTCCAGTACCATTAGTGCCAACATCATCGAGTTGTTGATTAATTTTTATGGGTAATCTTCCTGCTATAAATGGTGGAATAAATCCCCACTCTTCATCTCCAGTTTCAGCATTGATTGCATGTAACATTCCACTATTAGATCCAGCATAAAGAACATTTCTTCTTTGAGAATGCATAGCCCTGAAATTTTGATAATTATTAATAGTTCTATAATAAGCCTCTTGATTATTATCTGTGAACTGAGTGTTTCCATCTGGAGATCCAATTTCAATCAGTTGTGAATGATAAATATCTCCTTGGACGTGATTACGTATCTCGGTAATATTACAATCACCATCATAATCGAAATAATCAGCACCTCTCATAAAACTAATTAAACCCTCTAATTCATCGGCAGTACCTGCCTCACCTTGATTTGGACAGCGCTGACCAGCTGTACCATCGTATAAGTCAACTAGTGTGTAATCTAGTTGATTGAATAATGAAGAAATCTCATTTCGAGTATCATCGGTATTGGTAAAATTATTCCAATTGCCAATATACGATGCTCCTGGCATTGCAGTCCAAATGTTTCTACTATCCTGAGTAGCTTGAATTCTAACTCGATTAGCAGAACTCCAATTTCCTGGATGATTTTCGTCATGTTCCACAGTACCATCCGGATTTAATTGTTTTCTCAGTATTGTTCCCTGCCACTCACCAAATTGTTCATAAGCAAATTGAGCTTGATACAATGAACCCCCCTCTTGAATTGTTGCAGTAATTGATGGCGCTGTAAATGCAAGTTTATCCGCAATTATTTGTCTAATTTTACTAGTTAATTCAGTTTTTAATTGTTCAGGAGTATCTGCGATTATTGTTGGTTCACAATCTTCTTCTCCAGCAGTTGCACAAGATCCTATTCTTGCTAAGTCATCAAATAAATTCATAGAACCACCTCTGATACCTCCTCCATAGGCAACAAATAAAGTTTTGATACCTTTTTTTCTTAATGCATCTATT
>LUMC01000161.1_pt1 | contig 14531 bp, 14 predicted proteins | sample 729671 | NCBI WGS metagenome assembly LUMC01 (sample SAMN03860273, study PRJNA289734) | marine metagenome | biome: seawater column; feature: ocean; material: water; isolation source: Red Sea water column Station 91 - depth 10m | place: Saudi Arabia: Red Sea | collected 2011-10-15 | depth 10 m | reverse complement strand
ATATTGGTTATATAAGATATCTAGACAAACGATGTGATGATTTGAATAGTAAAAGTGTTGCAATTAATAATTTTAATGACTGTCTAATGAGCGATGGAAGTAATTGTCAACAATACATTGATGATTTATCAATTATAGAAGATGAAATTCAAAAAGGAATAGATGTAGGGGATTTTGATACAGATACAGATGGAAATCTCCAGTTTGATGATAGTGGATATCTAGGTGGATATGCGCAGGATGCATCTCAATTTGCACTACCAGATGCATCATTAAATGAAGTAAATGATAATTTAAGAGAATTAAAAAACGTATTAGCGCAAGAAAATGAAACATCTTTAGAAACTAAGTCTACTTTTATTACGTATTTATTTTTTATTATAATATTGATTATTACATCAATAATGATAATACTTAATTTTATTAAACCAGATATAGTGACAGCAGAGATTTTAATAGGATATCTTATATTTTTAGTATTGATAATATTTATTACATCTAATTATTTTAATGTTGATTATGGACCTTTAAATAAATTTTTTAGACTACATTTAGGAAATGCTGGTAGTCGTAATATTTTCCAGACACCTGGTTACAGTGCAAATTTATAAAAAAGATTTTATACTTAAAATTTATATGCTAAAATAAATCAAATAAATAAAATAAATAAATAAATAAATAAAATAATTACACATCTTTATAATATCAATAATATATAATTATGAATATTATAAAGATTACAATATATATATTTATAGTAATTCTATCAATAATTATAATTAATATGTTTATTAATTGTAAAATTAATGAAAACTTTACAACATTAGAAGAGAATATTATATTACCAGAAACTAATAGTGCCACTGACAGAAATGTTCATTATCGAATAGATAGTACTGGAAATTATACTATAGATACCAATGTAACAGGATTTAGATGTGGAGACCAACGAGATAATTATTATTTTATTGATGTTAACCCTAATAAGGAACAATTTTAAATATTTCACTTAGATTATCTATATAGTAGTAAAAATTGTAAAAAATGGTTTAAACATAATAATGTTTATAGAAATTTAGATAGATATGAAAATATTGAAGTAGGAACTCCGCCACTAATTGAAATGAATATTCAAGGCGAAGGACCTGCTAATATAAAGGAGGCTTTAGATTTATGCTCTGGAAATGAAAATTGTATGATAGTATCTGATAATACAAAATGGGAACCTACTGTAGAATATGAATATATTTTTAATGCTAGACTTTTAACGTTTAATCAACATATAGAATTTGCAAAACGTATAGGTTTTCAATTAGTATCTATACATAGTGATAAAGAAAATGAAATAGTTAGGCAAACTATACCTGCAAATATGAGAAATCGTAGTACTTTTATAGGCCTAAGACGAACTACTAGTACTAATAGTATTTTTGCAAACAAATGGGTAGATGGAACACCTTTTACTTATAGAAATTGGAATGGACGTGAACCAAATAATTGGGGAGGTCGTGAAAATTATGCAGAAATTTTATGGAATGGAAGATGGAATGATATAAGAAATGTAAGAAGACAAGCTGTATATAAAAGAATTAAAACGCCAAATTATACTGATAATTATAGATATGAAATAAATCTTCAACGTCTTAATTGGAATCAACACCAAAATATAGCAGAGCAAAAAGGTGGAAATTTAACAAGTATTACTTCAGAATATGAAAATTTACTAGTTGAAAATATTTTATTTAATAGCCCAGCCACTATAGCTTTTATTGGTGGTGAACGTCATGGTCAAGGTTTAACTAATAGTAGAGCTCGAGGTAGTAGAGCTTGGAGATGGGTAGACGGTTCTGCCTGGACATTTGATAGATGGCCTTCGTGGGAACCAAATAATAGACGAGAAACTGTATTAGAAATAAGACGAGGTTGGATAGCACGGCATGGAAGTGGTTGGAATGATATTAGACCCAGACATAGAGTAGCAGGAATATATAAAATACTAAGAACTGATAGACCACATGATAATGGTGCATCTAGTAGTGATAATTATATAAATAATAAAAAATATCATTTCTGGCAGAGGGACAATTTTGGAGGTATTTTTAGTACATATAACCGGAATGAACAGCAAAATATAGATTTAGCAACTCCACATGATTTATATCATAAAGTTTGCTTTAATAGATCTGATAATGTTGAAAAAGCTGGTTTTAACCGTGATGACCCATTAACAATACAATTAAATAATACAGTAGAAATAAATAGAATAGGAGATCCATGTCCTAATAATGGAATGGGCAATTTTAATAAGTCGTCTAATAGTATTAATAAAGATAGTCTACAACAATTTGTATTTCCAATGAGTGATGAAGATCTAAGAAAAAAAAATCCACCTGAAATATTAACAGCATATCAAACAAACAGAAATCTATTTAATACAGAATTTAAAAGATTTATTGATTCTTTATTACAAGAATTATTATCTAGAAAAAATGAAAAGCTTGCAAGGAGTATAGATTATTATACTAGAAAATTAGATAGTTATTAATTAAATTAAGATATTATATATAAAAAATAACAATTATTTTATTTATTTATATATAATATATGTCTTCAATTAATAATAATGATTTATTAGGATTTATTGGTCAATTAAGTAAAGCTACGACAGGACTAGATGATAGTCTAAGAGAATTGTCTACACATGAACTAGCATCAGGCATATCTGGAGAAATACAAGCTATAAGACAAGATCATTTAACGACCTCCGGAGCAATGTTTGATTCATTAAAAACATTAAATAGTAGTATGGTACAAGTAGATGCTAATCATCAATTTGCAGGCTTAATAGGACGAGATACAGTTGATGCTATTAATAGACAAAATAATATGTTTAATCAACAAATAGCAAATAAAAGAAGAATGACAGAAATTAATAATTATTATTCAAATATGAATACTCAAATAAATTTTATTATGAGAAATTTAGTAATCATATTAGCTATTGTAATAATAATTACTGTATTAGCAAAGAAAGGTATTATACCAAAAGATATTAGTAACTTTGCTACAGTATTTGCTATTTTAGTAATAATAATTTATATTTTATACAATGTTTACGATTTGAATATTAGAGATAGATTTAATTTTGTTCAATATAAAATACCTTTTAGTCAGGAAGCTAGAAAACAAGGATTAAGTGGTACAAGATTAAATAGTTTAACTGATAATATTAGAGATAGACTAACATCTAGTTTGTCAAATACATGTATAGGAGAAGATTGTTGTACACCTGGAACAATATATGATATTAATAGAAATACATGTATTCTAGATTGTCAAGATGGCAAACAATTTAAAACTATTACTGAACCTAATGGACAACAAATAGGTGTATGTGAATAGATTTATAGATGTAATATCACAAATTTATCTAGTATATGTATTGTAGATAGTCAATATAACATTAAATAATTTAGGACTATTGTTATAGTTGATTAAAAATAGACAACTAATAGGTGAATGTGTAGATAATATAATATAATATATATATATTATATTATCTAGATGGTAGAATTTCCAATTAAACTTAGTACTGAACAATTAGATGATATTACAAATACAGCTAAAAACACTAGCTGTCCAGCATCTCAAAAAGCTATAGATGATAATATTAAAGGAATTTCAACTAAAAATATAGGACCGGCATTAAAACAAGCATTAGGTGATAATTGGGAAGGAGTTCTTGGGGAAATATACTCTACAATGGTTACTGATAGTACTGAAATGGACCAATTAACAACAAATCAATATTTTGAAGAGTTTAAAAAATCATTAGGAGATATACACAAATTTAAAGCTAGAGTAATAACAAACTCGCGTAACTTATTTAGTCAAAATGAAGATAATAGTGATCAAAAATTTATGGAAAAAATTGTTACACCATATATAACTAGAGATCAAGATATAATATCTAGTGAAACTAATAAATTTTTAACAAATATTCAAAATAATTTTATGACGCTCTATGATATATATGACAGTAATAGAAAGAATATATCTATTATTAATAATGTATTAGAAATAAAAGAAAAAATACTATTTGATACTATCGCAAATATACAATTATATGAACAAAAGAATAATGTAGATGTAAGAAATAATTTGTATCAATTTGAAAGGATAGAATTATATAATAATATTTTCAATACACTTAAAATTATCTATTTTTCATTACTAATTATCTATATAATTTTTGGGAATTTTATGAAAGAAGAAATGTATAAAAAAAAATACTTCTATATTATTGCTATTGTATACATAGCATTACCATTTATGTTAAAGTATATATTTGCGGGTATTATTTTTGTTTATGAATATATACAGAGTTTATTAGGAAATAATAAACAAGTTCTAACATATAATGATATAGTAAGAGCTAATAATATAGATAATATATATACAAGTCCTGTACCCGATATAAGAGATCGTACGGATGTAATTCGAGCATATAGTACATTTGTACGAAATCCTCGCAATCAAAATTTACCATTTGTCAATAGTACTGCACAGTCATTAAGTTAATATTAAAATTATAGTAAATCATCATCTATATCTTCATATATAATTTGTACATTTGCCCATTTGCCTTTATTACATTTACCATACATTTTATCCATATAGTCTGTAATCTCTTTTCCATTTGGCAGAGAAGTTCTTCCATAATTAATAACATACCAATTCTTAAATTCTTCAATAATTTCTGTTTTCTTGATAAAACGTTTTTCCTCTGTTCTCTGGATACGTTCTTTAGCAAATTCTGCTAGATAATCTTGTGATTCCCTATATTTATCACTAACAGACATAACCTGTTTACAGTCAGTTACTCTTCCACCAGTATTGAAACCAATATCTACTAGCATACTAATAAATATTGGAGCCCATAATTCAAACTTTTCATCTATCTTTTTATCAATTTGAAATTGATGAGGAAAATTATCTTTGGGAAATTTATCATTATTATATGGATTGTCTGTAAATTTTGACATAAAGTCACAAACTCTAATTCTACGCCAAGTACCATCATCATTACTCTTAATATCAAAAAGTACATTTGTACATACAACTAATTTAAATTGAGGAATAAATGTTACTGCATCTTTAAATAAAGCTCTTCCTTGAATTGGATCTCCACCAGTTATTTCCTTCATAATACCTTCATTTATTTTATCACCTTTGCTAGGCTCTTGCATAACAGCATATCTAACACCCATTAATTGAACAATTTCACTAGAAGTGCTTCCAACACTATTTCTAGATTGCGTGACAAGTGTGATTGGAACTGTAGCTTTATAATCCCCTAGACCTAAACTCATAAGTTCAACTAATTTAGATTTTCCATTTGAACCACTTCCAGTATAAATATTGAATGTTTGATTTTCATTTGTTCCTATTAATGTAGATGCCAAATGTTGCCACATATATTCTTCTAGTTCTTTTTCTGGAAAAAGTTCTTTGATAAAATTTTGAATTTCTGCAATAATTTCTTGGCTATTAGCATCAACAAGATTAGATAGTGGTATATACTCTATATTTGTACTTTTAGATATATAATCGTCTGGTTGACCTTTTCTGTAGATTTTATTTTTAAAATCGACAACATAATTATTAAAGCATAATAAATATGGATTGCTATCTAATTTATTAATAAATGTTTTATCATAAAATAACTCCTTCGCTTCTTTCATAATATTATTTTTCCAACTAGTAGTTTTTAATAATACACATATCTCACCTAGTCTATTTGATCTATTTCTATATAGATCACTTTTAGGATCATTATTATCAAGTTTTAATATTTCCTCGACTAACTCTTGTACTTTTTTCATATAGATATCATGCATTTGTTTAGATATATACATTCTCAGTGTATTTCCACTATCATTTTCATTCCATTTATAATTGCTGTATTCGTACCAAACATTTTGTTTAATACTCACACATACAAACTGATCTTTGTATAATTGATATAGAACATTTGCTAGATCAAATTCTGTATGTTTTTCTAGAGTTTGCTCTATAAAATATGATACTGTCTCTTTTCTAATATTTTTATATTCACTGTAATTATCTGTTTTAGCCCAGTACATAATAGAACGATTAGTTAATCCATTTGGGTTATTACTATCAAACTTTTTCCACATAGTATAATAGTCATTTACATCTCTAAATGAAAAGGTTTTTGACTTACTACTCATCTTTATCCAAGTAACAAATAATTTATCGCTTGTATTTTTCAATGCCCATCCTACGCGTATCCACTTATTATAACTACCTTCACCATAATATGTTTCAGGCAGTATCATTGTAAAATCGTGCGTCTCTTTTAATTCATAATCAATTGGTCTATCATTTATATCATGAAATAATTCTTCAATTATTTCATCTATTTGTTCTATAGTAGATATTTTTCCAAAATCAATTTGTGATAGATTTATATTAGATGTCTTCTTCTTTTTTTCAATATCTCTCGTTTTAGTTTTACTCGTTAAGAATTCCATCTCTTTTTCTATATCACTTTTATATTTATCATTAACCTCAAATTTTTGATTATTACTATTTCTTGCTGACATTATCTTTAAATGTTGTAAAATATTTATTGTCGAGATTTTATGTTTTTTTATATTCCAATAATCATCTTCTTCCGCATATTCAAAAGTCATATATTCTGTTAACTTATATGGTTTATTATTTGGTTTTTGACTACCATATAATTGCCAATTAACTTGACCTTTACAAACACCCTCATCTATTAATTCTTCAATATTATTTTTATATGGAAGATCATCCCATGTAGACTGTATTAATGCTAATAACTCTTTTCTAATATATGACTGTACTGCTTTATGCATTTTTATACATATAACTACATGTACACCATCTTTAGTTTTATCTTCTAAAAAATCTGGACTATCTTTTTGTGTTACATATACATCAATTTTTGTACCATCAGGTATACTATAAATTTCACTTATTTTTGTCATATATAACATAATTAAATCTATAATATGTTCAGTTGTTACCAGTCTCTCTTTAACATTAGTGTTAAATCTAAAATCTACATCTATTAATAGAGGACCATCTTCTATTAACTGTCGTTCAGTTAAATATTCTATATTACCTTTTACAAAGACATTGTCATAATATTTTTTATTAAATTTGTCTATATCTTGTATATTATAAGATCCTCCAAAAATATTACTATTACGATCACCAATTCTGGTATGAGTATATCCACTACCATTTGATGAACGTAATCCATATAGATATTTATCAAAGCTATTATTATTACTTTGATTATATTTAGTTTCTTGTGTCATATATTATATTATAAAATATAATATCAAGAAATTTTTATCTCAATTTTTATTTATAATATGATATAAAAATATAACCATAGGTAGAGTATATAATGAATACTATTAATATTAATCGCCTAGCTAAAGATATAAAAAATATAATTAAAGATCCTATTGACAATATATATTATAAACACGATGAAGATAATATATTAAGAGGATATGCAATGATAATTGGACCAGAAAATACTCCTTATCAACACGGATATTATTTTTTTGAATTTAATTTTCCAGAAGAGTATCCATTTTTACCACCAGTAATAAAATATTATACAAATGATGGTCATACACGATTTAATCCAAATTATTATATATGTGGAAAAGTTTGTCTATCTATTTTAAATACTTGGAAAGGTGAAGGATGGAGCAGTTGTCAAAATATAAGGAGTATTCTACTTACACTACAATGTACTTTAAATAGTACGCCTTTATGTAATGAACCTGGTATTAATGAAAGTCATAGAGATTACAATAACTATAATAATATGATTAAATATAAAAATAATGAGGTTGCTATAGTAGGTATGTTAAATAAAAAATATTTAGACAAAAAATTTTATATATTTTTGGATATTATGATTGATCGATATTTAAGAAATAGAGAGAAAATAGAAAAAAATATTGATGATTTAAGAAATTGTTTAATTGATAATACTAAATATAAATTTAGCATATATTCATCTGAATATTTAGTAAACTTTAAAAATATATTTAAATTATTAGATGAAATTAATAGTAAATATATAGATAATAAAAATTTAAATTGATTTAAAATTTTATAACTAAATATACAATAATTATATATGCATTTCTGTAAATCTTGTAGTAATATGTATTATATTAAATTATCAGACAGTGACAATAATAAATTGAGTTATTATTGTAGGAATTGTGGAACTATAGATGAAAATATATTATCAGATAATATATGTGTTAGCAAACAAAGTTTTAATAATAATTCTCAAAAAATAGACTTGTTTGTTAATCAATACACTAAATTAGATCCTACATTACCCAGGACAAATTCTATTAAATGTCCAAATGAGAAATGTATTTCTAATTCTGATACTAATGAAAAAGTAGAAAATGAAGTATTATACATAAGATATGATGATGTCAATATGAAATATATATATGTATGTTGCAACTGTGATTTTACTTGGAAAACTAATTTAAATTAAAAATTGAAGTAAAAAATATTAAATATAAATATATTATTATATTTTATATTTAATGGAATATTCTAAAAATATATCTAGTAAAAAAGATAATATTAATTCTCTAGAGGATCAGGATGATGATAATGCTGAAAGCGAAATTGACGATGCTGAATTAGATCCAGAAGACAATGATAATGATAATATTGTAGATAGCGATAACCCTGATGATGATAGCGATATTGAATATGATAGTGATAATCCAGACAATAGTATTAGTAGAACAAATGCAGATAATATAGAAAGCAATGGAGAAAAAACTATTAGTAACTTATTACAAACAGATATTTCACAACAGTATGATGATGTAGATTATGAAAGTAGTGACGATGATGATGATAATTTAAAAAAACTAGATTTTTCAAGACCTAAATTGAAAACTACTCATAACAATTTACAATCAATTAATTATATTGAAGTTGAAAAACTTTCAAAGATAGTTCGTGATGAAAATAATATGATTATAGATGTTTATCATACTACTGTACCTATATTATCAAAATATGAAAAGACTAAGGTTTTAGGGTTAAGAACAAAACAAATTAATCATGGTTCTAAACCATTTATACCTGTAGATGAAGAAGTAATAGATGGTTATATTATAGCTGAACGTGAATTAATGCAAAAAAAAATACCATTTATTATAAAAAGACCTATTTCTAATGATAAATTTGAATATTGGAGATTAGAAGATTTAGAAATAGTTTAGATTTATATATTACGTTATATTAATTACGTTATATTTAATGCTTTTAATTGTTAAATTATTATAATTGATATGTTTTTTAATATTATATATAATATTATTATATCTATAATTATAATATTTATAATTCACAATATATTTGATTATTTAAAAAATACTCTTACTGCACCAAAAGTAAAAGATTTAATCCATAAGCCAAAAAATGAATATGAAAAAATTAATAATTTAATCAATAGTAATAATGGTAACAATACACTAAATATTAATAATCACGATAACATTGATAACATTGATAATAAAGATTTTAAAATTGATACACAGAATATTAAAGAAGAACTAAAAGATTTTTTTAATGAACTTAATAATAAAAAAGATATAACTGAAATATTAGATTATCAAAGTGCAGACAATAATAAATTTATGAATGTTTTCTAATAGTGTATGCTAGTGTAAAATATATTATATTAAAATAATTTAAATTTATTTTAATATATTATTTATTACAAGATAATAATGATAGAAATTAAAAAAATATTAGATGATAATCAAGTTTTAAATCTTGAAAAAAGATTTAACAGGGATAAATATATGAATGGACAACAAAAAAATAATAATACTATTATCAATAATATTCCTACTAAAAATATAGACTATTATATTATAAAACCAATAGGTAAAAGATGCTATTTATGGTTTACATACATTGATAAACAATTTTTATCTCTAATAAAATTTGTAAATGATAATGATTTTTATTTAGTAAATTTAGATTTTGATAATACATTATCATACAATAATGTATTATTGTATGGTTATTACTTAAAAATAGATGAAAAATATTTTTTCACAATTGATAGTGTTATTAATTATAATGATTATAATTACATTTTACATACTAAATATTTCAATCTTAGATCTGTTTTTCAAATTTATAGCATAATATTCAAACTTATTAATAATAATAATAATAATATTAGTAAAAGTAGATTTAATAATAACAATAATAATAGACTAAATGTATTTATACCATATATAACTGACAATTATAACAATATATTTAATAATATATACAATTTAGCATATATTCCTTATGGTGTATCATTATGGAGTAAAGACAAAAATATGGGGGTTTATACATTTAATAATAATTCTAATATTTTTGAGGGTATTTTTCAAATAAAAGCTCTACCTAATCATGATACATATGCTTTATATTGTATTAATAATAATAAATTAGAATTTCATGGTAATTGTTTAATTGTTAATTATAAATTAAGTATATATATGAATTCAATTTTTAGAAACATTATAGAAAATACTAATTTAGATCTTTTAGAAGAAAGTGATAGTGAGGATATATTTGAAAATATAGATGAAAATAAATTTGTAGATTTAGAGAAATCCTATATTTTTAAATGTCATTACAATAAGCGTTTTAAAAAGTGGGTTCCAAAAAATATTATTGAAAATGGAAAAATAACTGATATTATTACAAAAAAACAATTATTATATATAGAAAAAAAATAAATGTATAATATATATGAAAGGCGGTTTTCGATATGGAACTAGAAGTAAGAAAAGAAGTAAATCAGTATCTAAAAATAAACTTTATAAAAGTAATACTAAAAAATTATTAGCAGGTAAATTGAAAAAACTTAAAAAAATGAAAAAGAAAAATATTAATTTCTTGAAAAAATTAAAAGTTTCTAATAAATTAAGATTATCTAAAAAAAATAAACACACTAGAAGAATGAGAAAAATGAGAAGAACAAAAAGATGTAAAAAAGTAAAATGCTATAGAAAATCTTATAAACAGCGAGGAGGTAATAATCCTCTAGGTTTTACCTACTTACAAGATATTACTGGTGAACCTCTACCTGCTAGACTTCCTGCAGGCGTACATTTCAATACCAGCGCTGGTTTTGGTGCTGAATTATCTAATCCACCTATTTCAGGAATTACACCAAATACACAATGTACAAATATGTAACCCTCTTCCCACTATATTATACAATACTTTTAGATATATCTCTTGTCATCTCTTTAGATATATCTATAAAGCACTCTATTGTTTTTTTACTATTTTTTTTTGATACCTTCTCAAGAGTAGTCCAACTTTTATAATCATCAATATTATTATCTCTATTGTGTAAATAATTATCACCAGTAGTTTTTATAACCCTATATTTTTGATCTAGATAGAATTTTTTACGTTTTTCAAATTGCCGTTTGAATACATCGTGCGTATCTACTATATCAATAATTAGTGGATTTTCATGTTTTTCGCGTAAAATTCTTCCACTTGCTTGTATAATATCTGTCTTTGGCGTAGCTAATATTAATGTAGTTAATGATTTTATATCTAATGCTTCAGCAGCCATCTGGTATGTAGCAAGAATTAATTGTTTACTTTCACTTTCTTTTAAGTCTTTTTGTTTCATACCTCCTATATAATAACCAACGCTACATACATTTCTGTATTTAATAGCATTCTCTAGATAAGTTAAAAGTGATTTATTTTGTGATAATAATATTATCTGTTGATTTTTATTCAATTCTAATTCCGCTGCTATAATTTTTACTATAAATTCACTTCTAGAATTATAATTACATAATTTACTTATCATTGTACTATATTTAACATTACCTCTCATATCTACCTCTACTTCATTATATTCGTCATCGTTAGATACACTAAATTCAATAGCTTTAACCAATACATTGTCTTCTTGTCTTTTAGTCTCTCTATAAATTAAATCTCCTAAAAAACTCTTAAAAATCCATGTTAAACCATCTTTCCTATCCATCGTAGCACTTAATGCTAATGAATAAGCTGTTATATTATTCTGTAATGCTTTACTAAATACTTCACTAGATATATGATGACACTCATCTACAATAGTAAGACCAAAATCTCGAAATAATTCTTCAGGATATTCTTTTTGAGAGAGTGATTGCAACATTATTATAACAATATCGCGATCTTCTATATCTATTATTTGACCTTGAATACAGCCAACTTTAGCATCTGGTAAAAATTGATTAATTCTCTCTACCCATTGATTTTTTAAGAATTCTTTATGAACTATTATCCTAGTTTTTTTACCAACTAGTTCTATAATCTTTAGTGCCATTACAGTTTTACCGCGTCCACAGCCAACTTCAATTGATGCCCCTCCCTTACCTAATTCTAAACTATTTTCATCATTTACACCAATATACTTTATGTATGTATCGACTATGCTATTTTGATAATCTCTTAATTCGCCTTTAAATTTAAGATTTTCCGAATGTTTTTAGGATAACCAAAATGTTTTATTCCAAAATATCTAGGAACATATAATTTATTAGCTGATTCCATATAAATAGGATATGCTATTTCATTATTACCGACCATATTCATAGTATGTGGTTTTGCTATTAATTTATTACGAATAAATATTTTACTCTTTTCATCAATACTATCTTTATAGATACAATAACCTCTATAACCCAAATATGTATTTGCATTATTAGATATCAAAATATCATTGCATAATTCTGGTAAGTTTTTTATAGTATTATTCATTATACCTATATAAACTAATACTTTAATTTATAAATATTTTTAATATATTATTTTTCAATTTTATAAAAATATAATATATATTAATACTTTATATGAATTCTCTTAATACTATGCTAAAAAATTTAAACAATAATGATATTATTTTAGGAATAATATTGATTATTTATATATTAGGTGACTATCAAACTCCACCTGCATTAGCACCATATTTAACAAATATAACATCTTATGCTATTATGATTACATTATTTGTTATTGCTATATTTAATACAAATTTAATAGTAGCTATCCTTTTAGGTATATCTTTTGTTATTTTAATTAATAGAAGCAATTCAAATCATCCTGTTAATATTATGCCTAGTCAAAATTACAGAGATACAGTTATGAGTAGTCTTAATGAAAATAATAGATTTAATAATTTAAATCTACCATCTAAACAAGAATTAGAGGAATATATGGTAGAAAATATTTCTACTGTTGATTTTAGAGAAGAAGATAATGAAGCCGCGTCTTTTAAACCTACTACATCTACTACTAATAATGTTTTTGAATTATAAATACATCATTAATAATATATTATTATAGCTTAATCCATAATTGATTAATAATATATTATTATTATTTATTATTTATTATTATTTATTTATCACCTAGAACTATTTTTGGAGCAGATTTAAGTACATATTCACCTCCTTTCATAATTACTATCATGATAATAATACCAATAAATGCACCTATAAACATATTAGAATTATTATCCATTAATTTATCGATATCTAACTTAAATTCTTCTTCTGGTGGTGAAACTGATTGTCCAGAAACTAATATATTTCCTTCAGTATCAGTTGGTTGGCATCTAATAAATATATTATCACCATCATCATCAAAAAGATTATTAATTGGTTTACTGGCTGATATAAAAGTTTTCGGTGTATCCTGAGTTATTTGAATACGTTCACCATTTATTCTCCTTTGAAATGCATTTAAATTATTATTCTGTGTAAATATTCCATTTAGTTTATCCATTGTATCACTTGTTATAATAATAGGATCACTTCTAGGAAATAATAAACTATACTGGCTAATATTATTATCATTTACCTTATTATCTGATATATTATAAATAAATTTTTCATCTGTAGGGATAAAATTATTAATATTTATAGTACTTATCTGCTCTCTTATATTAATATCATTTGCATTACACATTCGCTGAGCATTATCATTTCCTGGTCCAATCGTTCTATGTAAATTATTGATTAAATTTTTTACTTCATATGATGCTAAATTTCTAGTAGTAGTTTGACGCTTTGTTATATATCGAGAAATTGTTAATATTTTTGTTCTCGCTCTATTTACACATATAATTACTAATGAAAAAGCTGACGGATCATATAAAGGGTCACTAGGTGCACTTATTACTCTATCAAATAAAAATCCAGGTGGGGTTATTAAAATATCACTAAACCAATAATCTTCTTTTGCAAAATTAACTGCTATAGTACCAGTATTTTGTCTATCGCTTAAATATTGATTTGTTATATTAATATAATGGTTATTAAAATTACATGATTTAAAACTTGTAGAATCCTCTTGAAAATTAAATTTCAATAAACACTCTGATC
>LUMC01000216.1_pt1 | contig 14763 bp, 16 predicted proteins | sample 729671 | NCBI WGS metagenome assembly LUMC01 (sample SAMN03860273, study PRJNA289734) | marine metagenome | biome: seawater column; feature: ocean; material: water; isolation source: Red Sea water column Station 91 - depth 10m | place: Saudi Arabia: Red Sea | collected 2011-10-15 | depth 10 m | reverse complement strand
AAATAAAACAGTTTCAGTAGCACCGCAAATTGCTGTATTTCTTAACTTTGCATTATAAATAATTTTTTTTGCCATCTCTAATTTTGCAAATTTATCAATATAAGTATGACATATACCTTCTAAGTGACCTATATATGGTACCGTCGATCTTTTTTGAACCTCTTTAACTAAGTTTTTCCCACCTCTTGGTATTATAACATCAATATACTTACTCATTTTAGTGAGCATATAAGATACTGATTTTCTACTTTTATTTTCAATTAGTTGAACATAATTAGGATCAACACTATTTCTCTTTAAAGCTTCTTTAAATAAATAGACTAATATTTTGTTACTATTAAATGCTTCTGATCCACCTTTTAGAATGACTGGATTACCAGATTTAAAACAAAGACTTGAAACGTCAGAAGTGACATTGGGCCTACTTTCATAAATTATTCCTATAACACCGATAGGTATTGTAACTTTTTTTATTTTAAGTCCATTAGGTCTTTTCCACATCAAAAGAGTTTTATCTACAGGATCCTTTAAATTCGCAATTTTAACAACTTAGTTGTTGTTACCGATTTAATTGATGCTTTTTTTGAATTTTTACCAATTTTATCTAAATACTTTTTCATCAGATTTCCACCATATCATCTTTATGAACAACCTCAGATTTCGAAACATATCCTAACAAACTTTGAATTTTATTAGAGTGTTTACCCTTTATTTTTAATATTTCTGAGGATGAAAATGAACTTAAGCCTCTAGCATGTTCCTTCATATTTTTATCTAGTATTTTTATATGGTCTCCCTTGTTAAAATTTCCTTTAATATCAGTTATACCAGCTGCCAATAAACTTTTACCCTTTTTTAGGGCAGAAATTGCTCCTTCATCTATAATTAAATGACCTTTAGGAGATATCGAGCTTACAATCCATTTTTTTCTCGCATCTAGTTTTGATACCTTAGGCAAAAACCAAGTACAGTTATTTTTTTCTATAATTTTCTTTATCGGTCTTAAATACAAACCATTAGCAATTGCCATGGAACAGCCTGATAATTGACAGACCCTTGCTGCATCAATTTTAGTTTTCATGCCACCCTTACCATAAATGTTAACAGTTTTGGTGGCAAAATTTTCTATTTTATAATCAATATCCTGAATTTCCTTTATTAATTTTGCATCTTTAAATAATTTAGGATTTTTATCATGAAGTCCATCTACATCTGATAAAAGTATTAAAGAATCAGCATTTGAAATTTGAGCAACTCTTGATGCAAGTCTATCATTATCCCCATATTTTATTTCTGAGGTGGCTATACTATCATTCTCATTTACAATTGGTACAAAACTCATTTGTAACAAATTATCAATAGTTCTTTTTGCATTAATAGCTCTCCTTCGTTGCTCAGTATCCTCTAGAGTTAAAAGTATCTGAGAGAAATTTATTTTCATTTTATTGAAAATTTTCTTAAATAAATTCATCAACTCAATTTGGCCCACTGATGCGATAGCTTGGCTTTTATCAAGTTTTAAGTTTCTCATGGTTAAATTTAGCTTTTTGCAACCCAGAGCGATTGCTCCGGAGCTGACCAAAATTACTTTTTTATTTTGTTTAATTAGTTCTTTTACATCTTTAGAAAACTCTGTAAGCCATTTATTTCTAATATTCATTTTATCATCGATTAGTAAGGATGAACCTATTTTTATAACTATAATTTCTGAATTTTTAAGATACATGTTTCACTAATTTTGATTTTATAAAAGATATAAGTTTTTTATCTAAAGTCGATATAGCTATAACTTTCTTTTTTACTTTTTTCTCGAATTCTTTTACTTTGTCATTTAAATTTTTATTATCAATTAAATCTATTTTATTAAAAACAATTAATTCATCTTTTTTAATTAATTCACTGCTATATTTTTTTAACTCATTTCTTATATTTTTATAATTTTTTACCAAGTTTTCCTCATTTACATCAATTAGATGCAATAATGTTTTACATCTTTCTATATGCTTTAGGAATTTAATTCCTAAACCAACTCCACTATGTGCGCCTTCAATTAATCCAGGGATATCTGCAAGTGTAATTTCTTTATCATCATATGATGCTACACCTAGATTTGGATTAAGAGTTGTAAACCTGTAATTTGCAATTTTTGGTGTTGCACTAGTAATTGAGGCTAGTAAGCTTGATTTCCCTGCATTAGGCATTCCTATAATACCAATATCAGCAATAGTCTTTAGTTGTAACCATATCCAATATTCTTCACCTTTTGCACCTTTTGTGAATTTCCTTGGAGCCCTATTTGTTGAGGATTTAAATCTTGTATTTCCAAAGCCTCCTTTACCACCACTAGCAGCAACAAATTCTTCATCTTCTTTTTTAAAGTCAAAAATAAGTGTTTTATTGTCTTCCTCAAAAACTTGGGTACCCAATGGAACTTTTAACGATAAATTTTTTCCACCTTTTCCAGTTTGATTTTTTCCTTTTCCATCACCACCTCGTTCTGCTTTAAAATGTTGCTGATAACGATAATCTATTAAAGTATTAAGGTTTCTCTCTGACTTTAGAATTATTGAACCACCTTTACCACCGTCACCACCATCCGGTCCTCCAAATTCTATAAATTTTTCACGTCTGAAACTTGGCGACCCTGATCCTCCATCACCAGCTTTTATAAATATCTTTACTTGATCTAAAAATTTCATAATACAACGTTTTTATTTTTAGTTGTATTGATTAATTGGGTTTTACAGAAACAAAAGTTCTGTCTGATTTACTTTTTTTAAACTTAACTGTTCCTTTTATTTTTGAGAATATCGAATGATCTTTTCCCATGCCAACGTGCTCGCCAGGGAAAATCTTAGTTCCTCTTTGTCTTACAATTATATTACCAGGAATTACTTGTTGACCACCATACTTCTTAACACCTAGCCTTCTGCCGGCGCTGTCTCTTCCATTTCTCGATGATCCACCTGCTTTTTTTGTTGCCATAAATTACCTAATTACTTTGTCTTTGCCTCTTTCTTAATTTCTTTTTTTTTTGTATCTGCAACATTCTCTTTAACTTCAGAAAATACTTTCCCATCTTTTGAGAAAATTTTATTAATCTTAATTAACGAAAATTCCTGTCTGTGTCCATTCTTTCTTCTAGAATTTTTTCTTCTTCTTTTTTTAAAAATTAAAACAGTTCTATTTTTTCCATTCTTTACTAAGTTTGCTTCAACCTTAGCACCATCTATTTTTGGGGATCCAATTTCAGCAGTCTTATCATCTCCATAAGCAAGAACATCTTTAAACTCAATTTTTGGGCTTGTCGATTTTTCATCCAGCCTTTCTACCTTAAGTATTTCTCCAGCTCTTACTTTATACTGTTTACCACCTGTTTTAATTATTGCAAAAGACATATTTACTTTCTAATTTTTATAGGAGCAATATAGTTCTAGACCTATTTTAGTCAAGGCTAATAAACTAAAAATTATCCTTTAAATCTCTTAGTTTTGAAAACTCCGCAAGAGTTTTTGCTCTTAGGAAAATATTGCATTCTAATTCATCTTTAATTGTTGAGGGAATTGTAGGTTCTTTTTTTCTTAACTTTTTTTCAATTTCGATTATTTTTTTTTTTAACATAATATTTTCACTATCATACTTAATACAAAATAATGAATTATTATAAGTATATTCATGACCACAGTAAACTTTAGTACTTGGTGGTAAACTTTTGAATTTAGATAAAGAGTTATACATATCTTCATGCGTTCCCTCAAATACTCTACCACATCCTAAAGAAAAAAGAGTATCACCAGAAAATAAAATTTCATTCTTATAAAAATAGAAAGCAATATGACCCGATGTATGTCCTGGTATATAAATAATTTTAGCTTCAAAATTTCCCGATTTCCATACTTCGTTGTCAGAAACAGAAATATCTATACCAGGTATTCTATCCTTATCTTTTTTAAAACCCACAATCTCTGACGAATATTTCTTTTTTAATTCATCATTTCCACCAATATGATCAAAATGATGGTGTGTATTTAATATAAATTTTAAATTTAATTTTTTTTTTTCTATAATTTTTATTATTGGATCTGATTCACTAGGATCAATTACAATACTATTTCTATCACTATCAGTAATTAGATAAGAATAATTATCCTTCAAACATTTTATAATTTCGACATTCATCTATTTTTCAATAATAAAAATTCCGAGTTCTGAAAATAAATTTACATAAAATAAGTTTGGACAATCAATTTTTATTTTTTTTTTGTTACAAAAATTTACAAAGTCTCTTATCGTACACATATGTAAATTAGGTGTGTTATACCATTCATTTGGCAGATTTTCTGTGATAGGCATTTGGCCTTTAAAAAGAAGATTTAATCTGACTCTCCAATGACCAAAATTTGGTATAGATACAATAGCTTTTTTTCCAACTCTCAAGAGTTCATTTATAACATTCTCTGGGTCAAGAAAAGCTTGAAGTGTTTGGCTCAATATCACAAAATCATATGAAGAATTTGGGAATTGTCGTAAATCTTTTTCTGCATCCCCTTCTATTACCGTAAGCCCTTTTGCGATGCATTTTTGAATATTATTTTTAGAAATTTCAAGACCTCTTACGTTTTCTGTTATATTTTCAGTTATATATTTCATTAATTCGCCATCACCGCATCCAACATCTAATACCTTAGAGTTTTTTTTTAATAACTTTGATATTTCAAAAAATTCTTTTTTCATTTTAATTTTTGATATGAGGTTTCTAAAAAATTTTTTACTGCACTAAGAAAATCTGGAACATCCAATAAAAATGAATCGTGCCCTTTATCTGATGTTATTTCTATAAATCCTACATCTTTACTTATTGAGTTCAAAGCTATAACTATATCTCTATTTTCAGATGTTGGATATAACCAGTCAGATGTAAATGAGATGACAAAAAATTTAGAATTTGTCTTTTCAAAAGCTTTAGATAAGTTACCATTGAATTGTTTTGTTAAATCAAAATAATCCATCGCTCTGGTTATATATAAATAACTATTTGCATCAAATCTATCTACAAAAACAGAGCCTTGATATCTTAGGTAGCTTTCTATTTGAAAATCAGCATCAAAACCAAATTTTAAATCATCTCTTTCTTGAAGCTTTCTTCCAAATTTTTCCTGTAAACCTTTTTTTGACAAATAAGTGATATGAGCAGCCATCCTCGCAACAGCGAGCCCTTTATCAGGAACTTTTTTATTCTCCACATAAAACCCGTCCATCCAATTATGGTCAGCCATAATTGACTGCCTTCCTAATTCATTTAATGCAATATTTTGAGCAGAATGACTTGCAGTACACGCAATTGGAATTGCAGTATGTGATTTTTCGGGAAAATTTGAGACAAATTGAAGTACCTGCATTCCGCCCATAGAACCACCAATGACAGAAAATAACTTGTTAATTTTAAAAAAATCTAAGAGGTTATACTGAGCATTAACCATATCATTAATAGTTATTACTGGAAAATTTGTTCCAAAGGGTTTACCGTTATCACCTATATTGCTTGGACCATATGAGCCCATACATCCACCAATAACATTTGCACAAATCACAAAAAATTTATTAGTATCAATTGCTTTACCTGGCCCAAGAGCATAATTCCACCATCCCTCTTTATTTGTAATTGGGTTTGTACCAGAAGCAAATTGGTCACCTGTTAAAGCATGAAAAACAAGAATTGCATTATCTTTTCTATCATTTAATTTTCCATAAGTTTCATAAGCCAATGGAAAATCTTTGATAGTCTTACCACAATCGAGTTTTAGTGGTTTTTCTACTATAATTTTTTTTACTTTATCAATTTTATTCATTTTTAATATTTGTGAATTGAGAGAGAAAAAAAACTTATTTAGCGGTTTTTTTATCGCGCTCGCAATTCAGTTAAATCAGCGCCCTTTTTATGTACTAAATGATTTTTGTTATGTCAATTTTAAAAAAATATACCTAATTTTGCTATTAAATTTTGTTAATTTATTTATAAGGTTGAATTTATAATTATGAAACAGCTAAAATTTAGAAAAATTGATATAGAAACGTATAAACCCGGAAAATCAAGGATTGGAAATATAAAAAATTTGATCAAACTTTCGGCGAATGAATCTGCACTGGGTTTTAGTTCAAAAATTAAAAAAAATAGTTTCAATAACAAAAAAATAGATAAGTATCCAGATGGTAAATGTAAAATTTTAAGAAAACAAATTTCAAAGACATATAATTGTGACTTTAATAAAATTATTTGTGGATCTGGATCTGATGAAATAATTCAAATGCTTTGCCAATTATTTTTAAACAAAAATGATGAGGTAATAGTTCCAGAATTTAGTTTTTTAATGTACAGAATATATTCAAAAATAGTTGGAGCAAAAGTAGTATTTGCAAAAGAAGAAAATTTTAAAGTTTCAGTGAAAAATATTCTTTCCAAGACAACAAATAAAACTAAAATGGTTTTCATCGCAAACCCCAATAATCCAACTGGAACTTATATTACGATTAAAGAAATTAAATATTTAAGAAAAAAATTAAATAACAAAATCTTATTGGTAATTGATGATGCTTATTTCGAATATATGAAAAATAAAGACTACCAAAATGGATTAAATTTATTCAAGAACAGTAAAAATGTTTTTATCTTAAGAACTTTTTCAAAGATATACGGCCTTGCTTCAATGAGGGTCGGTTGGGGTTATGGACCAAAAAATATAATTAATGAACTTTTCAAGATAAAGCCACCATTTAACGTTAATAAATTGGCACAACTTTATGCAACAGAAGCATTGAAAGATAAAAAATTTATAATTAAATCAATAAAACATAATTTATACTGGTCTAAAAAACTAAAAAAATTTTTTGAAAGTAAAAAAATCATTTCAAATTCACCGGGTCCAAATTTCTTCTTACTTAATTTTGATTTTTGTAAACTATCTGCTAATTATGTTTTAAAAAAATTAGAAAAAAAAGGTATTATTTTGAGAGATATGAAAATTTATAATATGAAAAATAAACTAAGAGTCAGCATAGGTTCAAGTAGAGAAAATGCACTTTTTATAAAAACTCTCAATAAAATAATATAATGATAAATAATCTTTTAATAATTGGTTGTGGGCTAATCGGGTCATCAATTCTCAGAGCATCATCAAAAAATAAGATTGCGAAAAACATTTTTGTCAAAGAAAAATCTATTAACAATATTAAAAAATTAAAAAAGATAAAAAGTAAGTTTAAAATTGTCGAAAACTTTAAAAATATAATCTCTGATATGGATCTTATAATAATTGCAACCCACCTGTCAGAATATGAAAAAATTATTGGAAGTATTAATAAAAAATTAAGCCATAAAACAATTCTTACTGATGTTGGATCATCAAAAGAAAATAATTATAAAATTGCAAAAAAAAAATTAAAGAGAGGAATATCATGGATATCTAGCCATCCAATCTCTGGTTCAGAGGTAAGTGGTCCAGAACATGGTGATGCAAATTTATTTAATGATAGGTGGTGTATACTTATTAAAGAAAAAAAAACTGATAAAAATAAATTAAAAGTCTTATCTAAATTTTGGAAAAAGCTTGGTTCAAAAGTTGTTATTATGGATGCAAAAAAGCATGACATAATATTTTCACTAACAAGTCATTTACCCCATCTTATTGCTTATAATTTAATCCAGACCGCTACAGAATTTGAAAAAAGAAAGAGATACAATTTATTAAACTTTAGCGCTGGTGGACTTAGGGATTTCTCTAGAATAGCCGCATCTAACGAGATAATGTGGAGAGACATATTTTTTAGTAACAAAAAAAATATATCTCAAGTTATAGATTTATTTATAAAAAATTTAAAATCGTTTAAACGTAATATTCGGGCTAATAATAATAAAGTCATTATTAGAAAATTGAAAGACGCAAAAAAAGTTCGTCAAAAAATAATTAAATTAAAACAAGATATTAACAAACCAGATTTTGGAAGAAATTAGGTTTTAAGTAACTTTTCAAGTTGATTTAAATGTTTTTTAAACTTACTTGATCCCTTCAAAGAATCTTTGTAAATAGGTTTTCTAGCCTGCATAAAACTAACAGTTTTAATAGATTTTTTATTTTTATAAAATTCTAAACAATTATCTTGCCAATTCAGACCGCAGTAACTAATTATTTCTTTTATTTTATTTTCTGGATCATTAATTAAATCCTCATAATTTAAGTCAAAAATATTGTCATCAAATTTTTTTTTCCAATAATCCATTAAATTTTTATATAAATGATAAAACTCTGCAATATCTTCGAATGTGTTTGAAAAAAACATACCTCTTTCAAATTCATTTTTAAAGATTGACCAACTACTCTCTAAGGGGTCTCGTTTACAGTGTATAATTTTACAATTCGGAAATAGATATTTTATTATTCCTATCCATCTGAAATTTAAAGGAGCTTTATCAGTTATGATTTTTGATTTTGTTATTTTATTTAAATAATTCAAATATTCTTTTTTAATTAAATTTAGATGTTCATTTATGTCCAGATTTTTATTTTTATTATTAAAAAATCTATCAAGGTAAAATGAGAGTAAACTGATTTCACCACCTCCTTCTACTTCGCTGTGATTTGATATAATTTGTTCAACCATTGATGTTCCTGTTCTTGGCATTCCAAGTATGAATATTACATTCTTCATATTTTCTTTTAAATTGTTATTTAGTTCGTTTTTTTCTTGAAAGGAAATTATTTCCTCAAATAATTTTTTATCTTTTTCAATTTGATAATTCGTAATCTCTTTTTTAATGTCATTACCTTTTTTTATATACAAAAAGGATTTATCAAAATCGCCGATATCTTCATAAACTTTTCCTAATGCAAAATATAAATCTTTATAGCTAGATTTATGTAATTCTTTATTTGTTTTACTTTCCATAATTTTAATATGGTTATTTGAAGAATCGTACTTTTCTAACATTGCTAAACCAAAATCAGCCCTGGTAAAGTTCTCGTTTATATCCAATGTTTTGTTATAAAAATGCTTAGCATCTTCAATTCTACCCACTGATTGTAAAAGTGTAGACATATAAATTTCCCAAATTATTTAAAGTATTTATAAATTTTGGATTCAATTTATTTGCTTCAATTAAACACTCCTCTGATTTATTAAAATTTTTTATTTTAAGATAACCCAAACCCAAATTATTCCAAAAATTAAAGTTTTTTTTACCTTTTTTTAACGCTTCTTCTAAAATTAATATTGATTTATTGAATTCACCTTTTGCCTGGTAGGAAAGTGATAATAGATTTATAAATACCTCTTGAGCTGGATATTTTTTTGACATTAAAGTAGCCTCAAAAATAACCTCGTCAAACTTACCAAGATTAAATTTTGTTAATAGAATGTTGAATTTTTCTTGTAAATTCATTTAAATTTTCGTGATTTTTTTTACCTTAAGCTTTGCTGTTTTATATATTCTTTCTATTGTTTCATGTGTATTCATAATTATAACTTTTTTCATAGGCCCATAAGCATGTATTAATTTTTCTGAATTTATACATACTGCGACATGTCCTTTCCAATAAATAATATTACCTTTTTGAAATTTAGTTAGACTTTTTTTACCTTTTTTAGTTTTAATTTGATCTTTTGTATCCCTTGGAAAATATTCATTATTATATTGATAATATAGCTGAATTAAAGCAGAACAATCTATACCTTTGTAAGACTTTCCGCCCCAAACATATTTAATATTATTAAATTTTTTTAAAATTTTGAAAAAATCTCTTTCTTTATGACCTATTTTTTTTAAATATTTTTTTTTGAGCCATCTGTTTTTTTGGAATTCTACAAAGTTCTTTTTAACACTAATTACTTTAATTCTACTATTAAATGGTAAAAAAAATTTCGTTTTGATAAAATTTTTTGATTTATTAATTTTATAAATCCTTGTTTTCAAATTAAAACATTTATGTGTATTTTTTACTACTTTTATGTAATTATTATTTCTTATAAATCCTCTATAGTTATCAAAAGAGGAACTAATTTTGAGCCAATTTGCACTTTTTGATATAATTTTAAAATTTTCTCCATATAAAATTTGTGAAGTTATTTCCGATTTTTCAGAATTAGATTTATAAATATTTTTAGTTATTGCTTGAGAACAGTATTTAGTCATTTAAATTTATTTTATCTTTTATTTTGTAAAGTAAGAACAGTGATGGTATTACCATTAAAGCAGTTATAATAAAAAAAGTTCCCCAAATGCAAATAGGAAATAAGATTTTTCACTCCAGGCAAGTACTGTAAAAAGAAGGTTTGTCGAAGCCATTAATATCCCAGCAAAAAACATTGACTTTATTACACCTGATCTTATTGCAAACAGGCCTCCTAATAATGTGAAAATGACAGTCGTAACCCATCCAAAAGTTTTTGAATATAATGCAATATCAGATTTAGAAAAACCTATTTCTTTATAAAAAATAACCGACATCCTTCCCAAAAATGCCTCACCTATCTTAAATAAAAAAATAAAACATAAAATACTAAGAGCTATTTTAAAACCATTTTTCTTAAAAAAATTGATTAGTGGTCCAGAAATTGTTGATGAAATCCAAGCTGTAATTCTTACAAGTATATTATTTACTTTTAAACTTTTTATTATCTTTTTATCTAACTGGTTTTGATTATTCTTTTTTGAATTAAAATCTTTTTCTTTTATAAAAAGAAGCCCGATATTAAATAATATCACTATTAAACCAAGACCAACAAAGGACATTTGCCAGTAGTTAATGATACCTAGATTTTCAAAATATTCTGCTAAATTTAAAGCTATCACACCTCCGAGTTTGTAACCTGTCCACCAACCCACTACCGCAACAGCAGCACCAGCTGCCATTAATTCTTTCTCATTTTTTGAAATTTGTTCAATTCTTAGAGCATCTACTGTTATATCTTGAGTTGAGGAGGCAATGGCAATTACTAAGCCAATTCCAATAACGAAGGTTAAGTTGTAAGTTGGATCTATTAAACTCCAGAGAAGTAAACAAATCAAAATCATTGTTTGCATCAAAAATATCCAAGATTTTCTATGTCCGATTTTTTTTGTTAAGAATGGAATATATATTCGATCAATTAAAGGAGCCCAGAGATAATTAAAAGCATAAACGGCAAAAATTAAGCCCGCCCATCCAATGGTTGTTCTTGATAGGCCATCTTCTTTTAACCATAAGCTCAAGCTACTTCCAATAATTACCCAAGGAAATCCACTTATCGCACCAAGAAGTAAAATTTTAATCATTCTCTTTTCAAAATAATAGGTAAAAAGATCTGAAAATTTTTTATGCTTTTTAAAAGTGATCATTTTTTCCAAAATGAAGGAAGAAATAGAATTAAAATCGCGAATAATTCCAATCTTCCTAATATCATTCCTATACTTAATACCCATTTAGATAAATCTGGTAAACTTGAAAAATTACCATTAGATCCTATTACAGAACCCAATCCTGGACCAACATTTGATATTGAAGTTGCTGCTCCAGAAATTGAGGTAATAAAATCAAGCCCAGTTAAAGATAATAATGCTGTTATTATAAAAAAAATTAAAATGTACAAAAAAATAAAAGAAATTATTGATGCTAAAAACTTATCGTTAACAGTGCTATTTTCATATTTAATAACAAATATACCTCTTGGATAAATAAATTTTTTCAATTGATTAACAACAAATTTATAAAGTATTTGAACTCTGAAAATTTTTATACCACACGTAGTTGATCCAGCGCACCCACCAATAAACATTAAAATTAAAAAATATAGAAGTGGGAAACTTCCCCATTTATCATAATTTCCAGATACATAACCTGTTCCTGTTAATATAGATACAATATTAAAAATAATTGATCGAAAGTCTAAGAATACTACTTTCCCATTTTTTAAAAATAAATAAAGAAATAAGATTAAAATAGATATTAAAATTAATTTTAAAAAAGTCTGAATTTGGGTGTCATTGATAAATATTTTTCGATTTCCATTAATAAATTTCACGTAAGCAATAAATGGAATACTACCCATTAAAATAAAAATAATTGAAGTAAATTCAATTTTAGCACTATTAAAATGACCAATAGATTGGTTGTAATTTGAAAAACCACCAGTCGCTATGGTTGTCATCGAGTGAGTAATACTGTCAAAAATATTCATTCCAAATATCTTATAAGAAAAGCTACAAGCAAATGTTAAACCTAAATAAATCAGAATAAGTTTTATCGATATTTCTTTAGAAGATGGCAAAATTTCATTTGAGGAGTCTGTATTAAGAACTTTAAATAATAGCATTCCACCAACGTTCATTATTGGCATAAGAGTTATTGCCATAACGATTATACCAATCCCTCCTAACCACTGAAGTATAGCTCTCCAAAGCAATATACTTTTCGGTGCACTTTCAAGATTTGCAATTATAGTTGAACCTGTCGTAGTTATACCTGACATACTTTCAAAAAATGAGTCTGTAAAAGATAAGTCTAAACTTGAAAAAAAAATTGGAAGTGATCCAAAAATTGCAACTGTAATCCAAGATAAAGAGGTAAGTAAAAAAGCTTGTTGCAGGTCCAGTTTTTTATCGTAATCTAAATTTGTAATAATAAAAAGTGTCCCAAATATAATGGTGATAATTAAGGCTAGGATAAATGATGAGTCAAATTCACCAAATATAAATTGTGCAGTTATTGGAATAATCATAAAAATTCCAAGTATTAGCATATATAGAGAAAAAAGGGAAAATTATTTTACAAACCGGGTATGGCCCAAGCGGCTTACCACATATTGGAACTTTTGGGGAAGTTGCCAGAACCTCTATGGTGGTAAATGCCCTTGATAAAATTACCGAAATACCAAAAGAAATAATTACATTTTCTGATGATATGGATGGATTAAGAAAAGTACCAGACAATATACCTAATATAAAAATTTTAGAAGATAATTTGCATAAACCATTAACTAGTGTTCCCGATCCTTTTCAAAAATATAAAAGTTTTGGGGAACATAACAATGAATTACTAAAAAAATTTTTAAACGAATTTAATTTTAAGTATACATTTAAAAGTTCAACTGAACTTTATAGAAATGGAATTTTTAACGAAACTTTAAAATTAATTTTAAAAAATTATGATGGCATCATGTCAATTATTTTACCAACATTAGGAAAGGAGAGACAAAAAACCTATTCCCCATTTTTACCTATTTGTCCGGAAACAAACAAAGTATTAGAAATACCCGTTCTAGAAATTGATGAAAAAAAATCAAAAATCATTTTTAACAATAATGGAAAAAAATTAGAAAAAAGTATTTTAGATGGAAATTGTAAACTTCAATGGAAAGTCGATTGGGCAATGAGGTGGTATGCTCTTGATGTTGATTTTGAAATGTACGGGAAGGATTTAATTGAAAGTGCAATCTTATCTTCTAAAATAATTAAGCTAATTGGAAAAAAAAATCCCAGTGGTTTCGCTTATGAGCTTTTTTTAGACGAAAAGGGTGAAAAAATATCTAAATCAAAAGGAAATGGAATTACAATAGATGAATGGTTAAACTATGCCTCACCTGAAAGTTTATCATTATTTATGTATCAAAACCCAAAAAGGGCTAAAAAACTTTATAAAGAAATAGTTCCAAAAGCAGTAGATGAATACCTCGAGTTTATTGAAAAGGGAAAAAAACAAAACGAACTTCAAAAATTAATGAACCCAGTTTGGCATGTGCATAATGGAAATATCCCTAAAGAAAATAACATAATGAGTTTCTCAATGCTTTTAAATCTTGTTGAAACAAGTAATGCTGACTCAAAAGATTTACTATGGAAATTTGTTAAAAAATATAAAACAAATCTCAACGAAAAAGAGTTCCCAATATTTGATAAACTAGTAGATTATGCAATAAAGTATTATAAAGATGTTATTTCACCTAATAAAAAATATAAAACTCCAAATAGCGATGAAAAAAAAGTATTAATGTCATTAGTTAAAGCATTAGATGAATGTAATGATAAAATGACTCCAGAGGATATACAGACAAAAATTTTTTCTGTTGGTAAAGAAAATGGCTATAAAGATAATTTAAGAGATTGGTTCAAATTAATTTACGAAGTTGTTTTTGGTGATGAAAATGGGCCAAGGATTGGTTTCTTTATAAGTTTTTTTGGCGTGAAAGAGACTCAAAATTTAATTAAAGAAAAGATAATGTGATGTTTGGAAAAATAAGACCATTTATATTTAAGTTTGATCCAGAGACTGCTCACAATTTGGCAATTCAAGCCTTAAAATTTAATTTAATGCCAAGAAATCAAAAGCAAAATTTTAAACATATAGAGACTGAAATATTCAATAAAAAAATACCAAATCCAATTGGTCTTGCAGCAGGTTTTGACAAAGATGCAGAAGTTTATAATTCAATTTTTAGATTAGGATTTGGTTTTGTTGAGGTAGGGACGATCACTCCTTTAAAGCAGTCTGGAAATCCAAAACCTAGAGTTTTTCGGCTTGAAGAAGATGAAGCTTTAATAAATAGATTAGGATTTAATAATTCAGGTGCAGATCTAATTCAGTCCAGAATCAGATTAAATCCTCCAAAAGGTTTATTTGGAATAAATATAGGCCCAAACAAAGACACAAAAGATAGAATTAATGATTATCTAATTGGTTTACGAAAATTTTATGAATTGGCCGATTATCTAACTATAAATATTTCTTCACCTAATAC